>ENA-UEQW01000206-UEQW01000206.1-human-gut-metagenome-genome-assembly--contig:-NODE-206-length-58491-cov-10.652395_pt1 | contig 58491 bp, 57 predicted proteins | sample MGYA00242947_ERZ507947 | MGnify/ENA primary metagenome ERZ507947 (study PRJEB26167, sample SAMN06115421) | human gut metagenome | host: Homo sapiens | place: China:Guizhou | collected 2015-03-17... | reverse complement strand
AAGTGGTTCCCGCAGATGGAGAACTTCTCCGGGCAACTGAAAAAGTACAAGGTCACAATCAATGACCTGTTGGCGGAGAATGAGAAGCTGGAAGCAAGGGCAAAGGCCAGTGAAAAAGGCAAGATGAAAGATACGATGGAACGGGCAAAGCTGAAAAGCGAACTGGACAATTTACAGCGGCTGGTTGACCGTATCCCGCCGGATATACTGGCGGAACTGAAACGGCAGCCCAACAAGCGTGGGCGTGAACTTTGACAAAAGTTATATGGTACTATTTTCCGCCTTGTTTTCATAGACATGGACAAAGAGTAGCACACAAGGAGGAGGTGGAACTCTGCTGTGAAAAAGCGAAAACTAAATTATCGGTTTCATAACCCTAATCCAGCGGCAGAGACCGCCGATTACTTACTAAAAATCTTCATGGAAGCAAACCAGGAAAAGGTACAGCTTGCCATACAGGCTGCCGCAGATACGGCGGATGGTTCCGGCGAAAAGGATAACGAGGGGTGCCCCGTATAAATGGGGTGCCCCTTTCCCTATTGCAATATAAAACAGCACATGATAAAATATGGTTGTAACAGAATGGTTTGATTTTAACAGAGAGGTTTTGCCATGAATATAGCTGCTTACTGCCGTGTTTCCACCGATAAGGCTGACCAGCTCAACAGCCTGGAAGCACAGAAAGAGTTTTTTTCTGAATACACAAAACGCACAGGGGACACCTTAGTAAGATTGTATGCAGATGAGGGTATTTCTGGAACCAAAATAAAAAATCGAAAAGAATTTTTACGCATGATGGCAGATGCCGAGCATGGATTGTTTGATATGGTCGTAGTCAAGGATATTTCCCGCTTTGCCAGAAATACCGTTGACCTTTTGCAGAATGTCCGCAAGCTGAAATCTTTGGGAATTGAAACGCAGTTTTTGACTGCTAACATGACCAGCATGGGGAACAGTGAATTTGTGCTGACGATTTTTGGGGCATTGGCACAGGAGGAAAGTGCGAATACCTCAAAGCGTGTGAAATTTGGAAAAAAGATGAATGCTGAAAAAGGCCGCGTCCCCAACATCGTCTACGGGTATGATAAGACCATCGGGGATTACTTCAACCTTACAATCAACGAGGAAGAATCGGCGGTTGTCCGCCAGATTTATGAGTGGTATATCAAAGACGGGTATGGTGCTGCGAAAATTTCTATTTTCTTAAACGAACGAGGATTGCGGACAAAACGGAATTGCCAGTGGAGCCAGAACGGGGTTTGCCGTATTCTTACGAATGAACTTTATACGGGTAAAATTATTAACGGCAAACAGGAAGTAACCGACTTTCTGACCGGGCAGAGGGCGGACAAAGATGAAACCGAGTGGATGGTTGTGGAGCGTCCAGATTTGCGTATTATTGAGCCGGAGTTTTTTGAACAAGCACAGCAGATTATGCAGTCCAGAGGCAAAGCATTTAAGGTGGATAAGGAACGCCAAAGCAATAAATATCTGTTCTCCACCCTTATCAAATGCAAGGAATGTGGCTGGTCCTTCCGGCGTACAGTCCGCACATATAAAAACACTTATGTCCGCTGGGTGTGTTCCGGGCATAACGGGCGTGGTGCAGACAACTGCCCCAATGCTGTGACGGTAGATGAAGAAGAATTGATTGAAGTTTTGCAGGAATATTTTGCTGAACTTCTGAAAGCAAAGAAGAATGTGATCCGTTATGTGGTCGGAGAATTTCAGCGGGTTTATAAGGCAAAGGACGAAAACCTGAACTACGAAAAAGAACTGAACGCCCAGCTTGCCAAGCTGCAAAAGACCCGGCAGAAATACATGGATATGTACGCCGATGATTTGATCTCCCGCGAGGAACTCAACGATAAGATCGGCGGGATGCGGAAAGAGATTGAGCGGCTGGAAAACGAGCTGAAGATGGTGTCCTACCATCTGACAAAGGGCGAGCAATTGGAAAGTATTCTGCAACAGACTTTCAAGGAGATCGAGGACATCACGGATGTGCGGCAAATGACAAACGCCCAACTCAAGCGGATTATCCAGAAGATTGAGGTGGACAAGGATGGGAATGTGGACATTTACCTCCGGCTGCTTGGCGATTTGGGCTTGGATGAAACCGTTCTAATTCGTAATGACGAAACACAAGGACATTTCAGAACGGCTGCCCCTTTTTAACCGGGCGCTGTACTTGCAGGTCAAGGAGGTGCTGGACGTGAACAAGGCCCAGCGGCACATCCGGGGCGGCATCGCCACCCGAAAAAAATACAAGGGTACATAGAAGGAGGAAGTCCTATGGCTGTACGCGATCCCGGCGGCTGCCGCCGCCAAAACGGCCCCCAAAAGTCAAACTCTGTCCCGGAACTGCCCGCCGCTCCGGCAGTTCAGCCCGTCATGCGCCGATGGCCCCACCCGGTAGCGGTCCATCCCGCGCCGGAGGGACTGGCAGCAGAGCTTCATTATATCAGCTGCGCCCTTTCCCAGCAGACCCGGCAGCTGGACGAGATCCGGTGCCTGCTGAAAAGGCTGGCGAACAGCGCCGGAAGCGAATAGCAGGCTGCGGGGGACCTTCGGAGGGTCCCCCGCAGCCTTTAAGAAACGCCGATTTCCGTAGACCAGCATTTTCCGGACAGGCTGTTTGTGAATAAACTGGAAATTTCCCGGAACCCCTTGTAATTTGTGCCGTATCCTTATAGAATATTATGTAAATCTGTCGAAAAAGAGAAGCGGCCCCCGCCGCGCACAAAGGAGCGTCATTTCATATGTCCAGAAGAGTCCGCCGCCGTCAGCGGCAACAGCCCCGCACCCTGCAGGTCTTTTTGGCCGTCGTTCTGGTTCTGCTCACCGTCTGCGTGCTGGTGAAGGCCTTTTTCCTGAAAGCCCCGGAGCAGAAGGTGGATGAACTGCCGTCTCAGCCCTCCTCCACGGGAGATTCCCAACTATCCGAGGAGGAGCAGGCGGCCCAGGAGGCCCTTCGTTCCCACTTGGAGCGCAAGGGCGGCTTCTACACCATTCTGGTCTCCGGCTCTGACGATGGCAACGGCAACAGCGACACCAACATTCTGGTAGCTGTGGACACTGTGAACGGCTACGTCTACGGCGTCAGCATCCCCCGTGACTCCAAGGCCGTGTGGGATGGAAAATCCCACAAGATCAACGCCGCCTTCGGCAAGGGCGGCATGACCAAGCTGGCAGAGGTGGTGTCCGACCAGTTGGGCATCCCGGTGGACTACACCGTTTCCGTGGATCTGACCGGCTTTGAGGCGTTGGTGGAGGCCATCGGCGGCGTGAATTTCGATGTGCCCATCAACATGGACTATGACGATCCCATTCAGAACCTCAGCATCCATTTTAAAAAAGGTGTTCAATACCTCAACGGTGCCGACGCCATGCGGGTGGTCCGCTTCCGCCACAACAACGATGGCACCGGCTACGGCAGCGAGGACTTGGGCCGGATGCAGACCCAGCAGAAGTTTTTGAAGGCTGTAGCGAAAAAAATGCTCACCGCCAGCAATATCCTGACAAAAATCGACGATTACGCCAAAATTTTCAACCAGTATGTAGACACCGACCTGTCCGTGGGCAATCTGGCCTGGCTGGGCACAGAGGTTTTGAAAATGGGCGTGGACAAGATTGACTTCTCCACCCTGCCTAACGAGTGGAGATCTCCGTATATCTATCTGATCCCGGACGAGACGCTGACGCTGGTGAACACCTATCTCAACCCCTATGTGGAGGATCGGACCGCGGAGGACCTGCATCTTCCGTCCTGACCTCCGGAAAGGAGTGACACTCCATGAAAAAGCAAGCACTGTCCCTGCTGCTGGCGCTGTCTCTGATGAGCGTTCCCGCTCTGGCCAAGGAGAACAGCGCGGACAACTTTGTCCGCGGCAAAACCTATGCCGGCCAGTTCTCCGATCTGCCAGAGGACCATACCTTCTATGAAAATGTAGCCGCCCTGTACGAATACGGTCTGTCTGTCGGTCAGGCCGACGGCACTTACGGCCTGACGGTGCCTATGACCGTGGGACAGGCGGTGATCTTCGCCGGGCGCATCCGCAGCCTGTACCGCACCGGGGACCCGGAGGCCGGTCCCGCCGCCTTCACTGCCGCCGCCATTGGATTGAAGGACGCCCAGCGAGTCTACGCCCCCTATCTCTGGTACTTACAGGCGGAGGGCGTTTTAGACAAGGCTCTGGACGAGCAGCTCGCCGATGTGGCTACCCGAGCTCAGATGGCCCATGTGCTGGCAAATCTCCTGCCGGAAACAGTACTGCCCCCGGTCAACGATTCCCTCATCACTCAGGCCTACGCCAGCCGCCGCCGGATCACCGACGTGACGGAATACACGCCTTATTATGATGATATCCTCAAGCTTTACCGCTGCGGGATCAGCGTGGGCAGCGACGAGACTGGCTCCTTTCTGCCGGATTCTCCCATCACCAGAGGGGCCGCCGCAGCCATGCTGACCCGGATGGTGGATCCCTCCCTTCGGCTGACGCCGGACTGGCACCTGCCGGAGCTTTACAGCGCCGAGGGGGCCGCCTACGAGGATCTGGTCACGGCGGGGACCTACATCGCCGCCCCAGAGACTGCGGCGGACTATGACCAGGCCGTCCGCTATATGCTCTCTCAGGGGGAAAACACCCTGTCCCTGAAATACGATCAGGGCTTTACCGTTTCCAGTGCTCAGGAGGCTCTGAACAATGCCCTGCTGGCGGTCAAGCGGTACTGTGAGCAAGGCTATAACAACGCCTCCTGCTCCTATAACGCCGCCGGGACCATGATCCTGAAATTCAGCTCCATCGCCGGCGACCGCACTGAGGAATACCGTTCAGAAGCGCTGACCGCCGCCATCGCCGTCCATGACGCGCTGTGGCAACAGGGGACCATTACCCCCGCCTCCACCCAGCGGGAGATCGCCTGGGCCTATTACCAGTGGATCGCCGCCAACTGCACCTACGATGACGCCGGGGACAACACCTCCGTCAGCCACCTGCCCTACAGCCTGTTTCATAACGGCAAGGCCGTCTGCGACGGGTATACCGGCGCTTACAATCTGCTTTTGAAGCTGGAGGGCATCGACTGCTACGCTCTCCCCAACGCCACCCACATCTGGACCGTGGCCACACTGGACGGCGAGACCGTCCACATCGACGCCACCTGGGGGGATCAGGGGAACACCGGCACAAAGCAGTATTTTGCCATGACCCCGGAGCAGTCTTATTCGCTGCACCCCTGGCCCAAGGAGAACGAACTACCCCAATGATTCAAAAAAGGACTTCCGCAGTGATGCGGAAGTCCTTTTTGCTATGAAAAAGCATGTCAACATAAGAAATGTGCCATTTCCTCGCCCCTGCGGGGCAACCGGAAATGATGCGCGAAAACTTCATGCACTGGCATTTGCGCGTTTTCGTAGTGCGCCGCTCATGCATGAAGTTTTGCTATGCAAAAGCATAGCAAAATTAAGATGCGCCATTTCCTCGCCCCTGCGGGGCAACCGGAAATGATGCGCGAAAACTTCATGCACTGGCATTTGTGCGTTTTCGTAGTGCGCCGCTCATGCATGAAGTTTTATACCAGATCCTTATAATACGCCACCAGCAGCTCCACCACCATGCTGTAAGACTTCATGCCGTTGGCGTCACCGTAGGATTTCAGCGCGGCGTCATACACCGTATCGGATACCTTTTCCACCACATTGTCCCGGAACTGATCCCAATAGGCGCTGTTATCCCGGAGATCCGCCTCTACCGCTGCCGGAAGGGTGCTCCGGATGGCCCAGTAGGTCTCCGGGTCCGTTTCGTACAAGGCGTTGCCAAGGTGGATGAATCCCAACAGCCAGCCGGAATATATGTAGTCCGGCATCCCGCTGGTGACAGAGGCCAACACGCCCAAGAAGTTACACTCCTGCTCCCACGCGACGCCCCGCTGGTGGGCCAGCTCGTGGGCAATGGTGGAGGGCAGCAGGCAGGCGGGGCTGTCCACATTCACATTGGACTCCCCCACGCAGGCGAAATACACCCCGGTAAAGCCCATGACGCTCATGATCCGGGAGCAGCGCACTGCCTTGACCCCGGTATCCGGAAATTCCAGAAAGGGAAACAGTCCCGTCACGCCGCCGTAGACCGACCGGCTCTCTGAAAGGATTTGCTCTTTCGACACCGCGTACACGCCGTTTTCGTCCCGTGGCACCGTGTCCGCCGTTTCGGACAGCCGTTCCGCGAAATATGCGGTCACGTTTTTCAGATCCTCCGCAGCCACCGGCTGGGCCGTAATGCCGGAACGATCCTGAAAGCTGTCCGTCCAGTAGTTCACGCCCCACATGAGGCAGAACAGGACGTAAACTGTCAAAATACCGTCCGCCGCTCCCAAAAGGGCGCTGTATGCCTGCCGTCCCCGGTGACCTCTGGCCTTCACCACGGCGATCACAGACCAGACGGTATATGCCACGGCCACCACCGCCGCCAGAGCATACAGGATTTCCATGATGGACAGGCTGGTAAGCGCGCACAGCCGCCCAAGCGCCGCCTTCAGCGGTGTGGTGACATGATCCGCAAAGCCGTTCATCAGCTGCCGGTTCTGCCGCAGGGCCAGATACAGGCCCAACACCGCCAGATCGACAGCCAGCCAGATATGCAGTTTTTGATGTTTTTTCCAGAAGCTCATAGCAATGCCTCATCTGTCATTTTTTCAAGCTCAGAATTTGGAAACAGCAGGCGAAATTCGCCTGCTGTCCTTATATCCAGTTGTTCGGCTATGCGGTTATTCCGCCGCCGCCAACAGCTGCTTTGTGTACGGGTCCTTGGGATGGTCGAACAGCTCGTCCACCGTCCCCTGTTCCACAATGCGCCCCTGCTTCATCACCAGAGCAGAATCGCAAAGCTGGTAGACCACGTTCAGGTCGTGGGAAATGAACAGATAGCTAAGGTCCAGTTCATCCCGCAGTTCCCGCAGCAGCTTCAAAATCTGGGCCTGAATGGTCACGTCCAGGGCGCTGACCGGTTCGTCAGCAATGAGGAAGCGGGGCCGCTGGATCAGGGCCACGGCGATGGACACCCGCTGCCGCTGTCCGCCGGAAAGCTCCGATGGCTTCGCTTTCAGCACTTCCTCCGGCAGCTCCACCCGTTCCAGCATCTCCCGGACCCGGCGCTTCCGCTCCGGGCCGTCATACTTTCCGTAGATCCGCAGCGGCTCCTCTAACAGCCACTCCACCGGATACGCCGGGTTCAGAGAGCTGTACGGGTCCTGAAAGATCATCTGAGGCCGTTTCGTATAATGGATGACCTGTCCGGCCTCCGGCCGCACCATGCCCAAGATGGTCTTGGCCAGCGTGGATTTTCCGGTGCCGGACTCGCCTACTAATCCTAAAATTTCACCCCGGTGCACATCGAAGGAAACATCGTGGAGCACCTCGTGAAAGTACTTGCGGCCCAGCACGCCGCCTTCCCGATACCCGGCGGTAACATGTTGAAGGGAGAGTACCAATTCGTCCGTCATGGCCGCTCCTCCTTTCGGTTCCGGGTGGGGATGGCGTCGATGAGCTTTTGGGTGTAGGGGTGCTGAGGATGGTAGAATACCTGATCGGTATCTCCCTCCTCCACCAGAACGCCCCGCTGCATCACCGCCACCCGGCGGCACAGCTTCCGTACCACGTTCAGATTATGGGAGATGAACAGCATGGACACGCCGCTCTCCCGGTTCAGTTTTTTCAGCATTTCCAGAATTTGGGCCTGAATGGTCACGTCCAGCGCCGTGGTAGGCTCGTCCAGCAGCAGCAGCTTGGGCCGGTTCACGATAGCCGCCGCGATCATAGCCCGCTGGAGCATACCGCCGGAAAGCTCATGGGGATATTTGTCGCAGATCCCCTCCGGGTCCGGCAGCTCCGCCGCCGCCATTGCCGCCAGCGCCCGCTGGTGGCGCTCCTCTTTCGGCATCTGGGTGTGGATCCGCAGGGTCTCCTCTACCTGCGGCCCAATTTTCATCAGGGGGTCCATGCAGCTTTGGGGCTCCTGAAACACCACGCCGATCTCCGCTCCCTGAATCTCCCGCAAAACGGACCGGTCCGCGTGGAGCAGTTCCTGCCCGTCCAGCAGGATGCGGCCGGTATAGTCGCACCGCTTCCGGGGCAGCAGACCCGCCACGCTCATGGCGGTGACGGATTTTCCGGAGCCGGATTCGCCCACCAGACCCAGAATTTCACCGTCCTGAATGGTCAGGCTCACACCACTGACCGCTTCCCTGTCCCGGTTATGAAATTTCACATGCAAATTCTGAATTTCCAGCATCAGACCTCACCTCCGCCCCGGCGCTGCAGTCCTTCGCCGATCAGTCCCACGCCGAACACCATCCACACAAGGGTCAGGCCCGTTCCCAGCGCGTACCAGGGCGCGCTCATGAACATGCCCTGACTCTCCGAGAGCATATAGCCAAGAGAGGCGTCCGGCGGCGTTACGCCGATGCAGAGATAGCTCATGGATGCCTCCGCCAGCACAGCGTTGTTGAAGCCGATGGTCAACGCCGGCAGCAGCACGCTCCAAGTATTAGGCAGGATATGCCTCCACAGGATGCGGCTGCTGGATGCCCCCATGAGTCGGGCGCTTTTTACATAGTTGACCTCCCGCAGTCCGGCGTAGGTACCACGGGCCATCCGAGCAAAGCTGGGGATGAACACCAGGCCCAGAGCGAGGATCACATTCCGCGTCTTGCCGGGGCCCAGCAGGCTGATGACCACCAGTGCCAGCAGAATACTGGGAAATGCCGTCAGCACATCACCAAGGCGCATCAGCACATCGTCCACGATGCCGCCGAAATAGCCGGTAACGGCGCCCAGCACCGTGCCGCACACCGCGCCCACGGCCACAGTACACAGCGCGATTCCGTAGGTGGTCCCGGCGCCCTTCAGCACCCGGCTGAAAATATCCCGGCCAAAGCTGTCCGTTCCCATCAGGTGAGCCAGAGACGGCCCCGTCAGCTTCGGACCCGCTGCCATGGCGTTGGGGTCATAGGGCGTCCAGAAAAAGCCGAGAACGATCAGAGCCGTCAGGATGCCGGTCATCACCAGTCCCACGGTCAAATAGGGATTTCTCTTTTTCATTTGCCGATCCCTCCCATCCGGGGGTCGATGCAGCGATTGACCAGATCCGCCAGGGTGCCGGAAAGCACCACCCAGAAGGCCAGGATCACCACGATGGCCTCCACCACAGGGTAGTCCTGACTGGAAATGGAGGCCACCAGCATCCGCCCCAGTCCAGGAACAGAGAACACCTGCTCCACCACGATGCTGCCCGCTACGATCTCCGCCATGGTCTGCCCCAGGAATGTGACGGTGGGCACCAGAGAGTTTTTCAGCACATGGCCCCACAATACCTGCCGCCGGTCATTGCCACGGGCAATGGCCGTGCGGACATAGGGCTTGTTCATCTCGCTGATGACCGTGCTGCGCAGCATCCGCACCGTCATCGCCACCCGGGGGATGGCGATGGACACGGCGGCAAAGAATAAGTACACCAGAGACTTGCCAAGGTTCCGGTCCAGTCCCGGAAAGTCACCGGGGACAAAGGCCCGAAGGAAGATGCCGAAGCACCAGGAAATGAGGATGCCGGTAAAGAACGGCGGCACCGCCATGCAGAACTGATTCAAAAACGTGTGCAGCCCCTCCAGCTTTCCGTTGGCAGACAGCAATCCCAAGGGCAGCGATACCACGACGATCAGCACAAAGCTCACCAGGCTCAAGCACAGCGTCACCAGCATTTTCGGGCCTAACAGCGCCTGCACCGGCTGGCGGTACTGGAAGGAAACGCCCAGATTTCCGGTGAAGAAACCGGCCAGCCATTCCCCGTACCGCACCAGCATGGGGCGGTTCAATCCCATTTCCGTCCGGAGGGCCTCCACCTTTTCCGGCGTAGCCTGCGTCCCCAGCAAGGTGGCGGCGGGGTCTCCGGAGATCATATCAAAAGCCGCGAACGTCAGAAGGGAGACGACGAGCATGGTGACAAGCAGCGTCAGAATTTTCCGCGCCGTGTATCGCATGACTGTCATCTCCCTTCCGGGTCAGCGGCGTCAAAACGTCCGCTGTTCATCACTTATTTCGTATAGTGGATAGTGGAAAGATCCAGAACATAGATGGGGTAGAAGGAGGGGCCCTCAAGACCATCCCGCACTGCCACGAAGTCTGCCATGTCCTGAATATAGACGTTGGCAGCGTTTTCCGCCAGGTTCTTTTCCATTGCTCTGTAAAGGGCGGTCTGCTCCCCATCGTCATAGCAGGCCTGAGCCTGGGCGAACAGAGCGTCATAGTCCGCGTTGTTGTAGTTGATAAAGTCGCGGCTGGCGGTAGAGACGAACCGCTCCAGCATGGCCCGTGCGGTCATGTTGGAAGCATCCACGCCCACCACAGTGGACTGGAACTGCCGGTTGGAATAGGTGTCCTGCACCCAGCTCTCCCAAGTGACGGGCTGAATGGTGGCATTGATGCCCACAGCCTTCAGCTGCTCCACGATGACCTGTGCGGTATCCATGTGAGACTGGTAGTTGCTGGGGACGGTGATGGTCATATCGAAGCCGTTGGGATAACCGGCCTCCGTCAGCAGCTCCTTGGCCTTTTCGGTGTTGTAAGTATAGTAGTTGGTCAGCTCATCATCAAAATACTTGCTGAAAGCGGGGTACATGCTGGAGCCCAGCAGGGTGCCGTAACCGTCGAAGGCCAGATCCAGGATCTGCTGACGGTCAATGGCGTAGCAGAGAGCTTGCCGCACCCGCACATCGTCAAAGGGCTTCTCGGCGTTGTTGAGGTACAGGGCCTGCACTAGGTTCATGGTGCCTTCCTCCACATGGAAGCCGTCGCCAAGCTGCTGGATCTGGTTGGTGGTCAGATGGGCAAATACATCCACAGCGCCGCTCTGGAGGCTGAGAAGGATGCTGTCGGCATTCTCAATGATCTTATAGGTGACCTTGGTCAGATCGGGCTTCTCGCCCCAGTAATCGTCAAACCGCTCCAGCACCACGGACTCCTGAGCCGTCCGGGAAACGAACTTGAACGGGCCGGTGCCCACGGGGGCGGTATCCTGCTCCGTGTAGTCCTTGGGCAGCACAGCGGTGGTCAGGTAAGAAGCAAACTCATTATTGGGTTCCTGAAGCTGGAAGCAGACGGTGTCATCCCCCTCCTGATACATCTCCACGTTGGCAAAAGCCGCCACCTGGATGATGTCTGCCGGGGCATTGGCATCGCCGCAGCGCTGGTAGGACCAGATCACGTCCTCCGGCGTCACTTCCTGACCGTTGTGGAACTTCACACCGGTGCGGAGCTTAAAGGTATACAGCAGATGGTCCTCGGAAACGGTATAGCTCTCCGCCACAGCGGGATTCAGGTTGCCGCTGGCGTCGGGCTTCAAAAGTCCTTCAAATACGTTGAACATAACCTCACGAGTTCCTGCCTTCACGGTTTTGTGAGGGTCAAGACTGCTGTCCAGGTCCTGGGCGATGCCCACGTTCAGTTCGCCGGCCGCAGCGCGGGCCGCGGGGCCTTCCGTCTGGGTGTTCGCGGTGCTCTGGTCCGTAGTTCCGGTCGTCCCGTTCTGGCTGCCGCCTCCGCATCCGCTGAGTACGGCGCTCAGGAGGCAGACCGCCGCCAAAAGCGTCAGGATTCTCTTCTTCATATGCAATTCTCCTTTTTATATCACTGCTCCGGGGAGTCAGTGTATTCGCGGAGCGGTTTTCTCCGTTCCGCAAATTCCCAGTCCCTTACGGGTACTGAAAATCCATGAGGGAATATGCGGTGGCCAATCCGCAAAAACAGCCCTGGGACACATCGTTTGTTATTTTTCTAACGATATGTCCGCAAGGCTGTATTGTACAGGATACTGCGGCTGATTGCAAGCCTTTTTTACAAGTTTTCCGACGTTTTCTCCGGTTTTTCAGGCTCGGTTTCCTGCTCCGGCAGCGGAGCGGTGTAATGCTCCGTTTCCACGGGGAGATCCTTTTCCGCCAGACGCCGGTCCACCAGGAACGCCACCAGGCTGTACAGGCAGGCGCATACCGGCACGCCGAAAAACATACCCGCCACACCGAAAAAGCTGCCGCCCACCAGGATGGCAATGATGACCCACAGGCTGGAAAGGCCCGTGCTCTCTCCCAGGATCTTGGGGCCGATCACGTTGCCGTCCAGCTGCTGGAGAGCCAGCACGAACAGTAGGAAATACAAAGACTGAATGGGATCGACCAACAAAATCAGGAAGAAGCTGGGGATCGCCCCCAGGAAGGGGCCGAAGAAAGGAATGACATTGGTGACGCCCACAAAAACGGACACCAGCGGCGTATACGGCATATCCAGCAGTGAGCAGCCGATGAAGCACAGCACGCCAATGATGAGGGAATCCAGCAGCTTGCCCCGGACAAAGCCGGAGAAGATGCGGTCGACCTTGGCGCTGCCCCGAAAGACCCAATAGACCGCCTCCTCGGAAAACAGGCTGTAAGCCAGCTTCCGGGCATGGGCGGCACAGCGCTCCTTGGTAGCCATGAAGTAAACGGAGACGATCATGCCCACCAGCAGGTTTTTCAAAAACACCAGCGTACTGAGCACACCGCCGGAGACGGCGATCATCAGCATCTGCGTCCGGGTAAAGACCTGATTTTTCAGCCACTCCGTTGCGGACTCGTAGAACTTATCCATCTGGTCGGCTACCCAAACCTCCACGGTGGGGTTGCTCTCCAGCAGATGCTCCACCCAGCCGCTGATGGTATTATAGTAGCCTTCCACACTGGAAACCAACTGCACCACGCTCCGGTACAGCTGCGGGATCAGCACATGGCCCAGCAGATAGCAGAGCAGGCCGATGATGGCCCAGGTCACCACCAGACTGACGGCCCGGGCGCTCCGGGAGGTCATGCGCCCCTCTGCGTGGGCCTTTTTCATCTGTTCCGGAAAAAACAGGTTTTCAATAAAGTCGATGACCGGCGCCAGCAGGTACGCCAGTACCGCGCCGATCAGAACCGGCTGCAGTGCTTTCAGCAGTTGACCGCCGAAGGATGGCAGTACCCGGCGACCAAAGAGGGTATCGTAAAAAAGCAGGATCGCGCCCACGGTCAAAAAGAGGGCAAGTCCCCACCGCACCGCGCTGTCTTTTTTCTTCATCCAACCGCCTCCTGCCGACAGGGTCCGCCCACCTGCGGCAGACTTCTCCCGAAACCTTTATACAAACTTTATTCTACACGTCGCCCGGGGGAATTGCAATCCTCAATTCCCCATGCTATACTACTTTAACCGTCTGTTAACATTTATAATCATTTTCGGAGGCATGGACATGGAACCCCAAAAGAAGCTCCTGATGATCGTCAATCCCCGGGCGGGACGCAGCAAGCCCCGGGGGCCGTTATATGACGCGGCTGCCGCCCTGTGCGATGCCGGATATCTGCTCCGTATCCGCCGCACCACCGCCGCCGGGGACGCAGCCCGCATTGCCGCCCAAGAGGGCGGAGATTATGACACTGTGGTGGCCGTGGGCGGCGACGGCACCCTCAACGAGGTCATCTCCGGCATCCAAACGCTTAAAACTCCCCCGGCGGTGGGTTATCTGCCTCAGGGGAGCACCAATGATTTTGCCGCCAGCCTGGAGATCCCCTCAGATCCCGTTCAGGCGGCGGAGGCCATCGTCCGGGGGCAGCGCCGTCAACTTGACATCGGCCGCTTCGGTGAGCGTATTTTCGTATATGTAGCCTCCTTCGGAGCCTTCACCCGGACATCCTACACCGCCTCTCAGGATGTGAAAAATGCTCTGGGCCACTTCGGCTATCTGCTGGAAAGCCTCCGGGATCTGGATACGCTGCGCCCCTATAAGGTCCGCATCACCGCTGATGGGGAGACGCTGGACGGTGAATACCTGTTCGGTGCCGTTGCCAACTCCACCTCCATCGCCGGTATGATGAAGCTGGAGCGGGAGGAGGTCATTCTGGATGACGGCCTCTTTGAGCTGCTGCTGGTGCCCCATCCCCAAAATGCAGCGGAGTTGCAAAATCTGATCTGGGCCTTGCTGAATCAGCAGTATAACAGCGGCGGTCTCATCTTCCGCCATGTGTCGGCCCTTCATGTGGAAACGGACGAGGATCTGCCCTGGTCCCTGGACGGAGAGTACGAACCCAGCCGGCCGACGGTGGACATCACCAACTGTCAGCGGGCTTTGACGATGCTGCTATGAGAGAAGAACTGACAAATCTGCGCCGGTTTTACGGCGATCATGTTCCCACGCTGCTGGAAGCCCGGCACGAATATGCTGTTTTGTGTCCTCTGGTAGAGCGTCCGAATGGACTGCACCTGCTGTTTGAGGTCCGGTCTGCCGGGGTCAGTCAGAGCGGAGAGACCTGCTTTCCCGGCGGGCAGATGGAACCGGGAGAGACCCCGGCAGACTGCGCCCTCCGGGAGACGGAGGAGGAATTGTCTATCCCCCGCGCCGAGATCCGGCTTCTGGGCCAAGGGGACTTTATCTGCAATCAGCGGGGATTTCTGCTGCGGCCGCTGCCGGGTCTGGTCTCCCCTGCCGGTCTCGCAGCCCTGCGTCCCGCCCCCGCTGAGGTGGCGGAGGTGTTCACTGTGCCGGTGGAATTTTTCAGGACCACCCTGCCCCAGCCATGCGCCTATGACCTGATCCCCCATGTCCCGGAGTCTTTCCCCTATGAAGCGGTTGGGATTCCCCGGGATTACCCTTGGAACTGCGGCAAGGTAGAGGTCCCGGTGTGGCTCTACGGGGGCCACGCCATCTGGGGCATGACCGCCCGGATTGTGCGTGATTTGGTTTCCCATTTGTAAAAAAAGCGTCTGAAAGTTCTCACTTTCGGACGCTTTTTCCCTGTCCATGTGTATATCATGCGCCAAATCCCTATATTTTCCACAAAAAATGGCGCCGTCTTTTCAGAAAAACAGAGATTTTTTACTTTTTTCGTATATTCCCTGACATTTCTGCCAAAATAATGTTAGAATGGTTATGAATCTGAAATCTTTGCAGTTTTTGGAAAGGAGGCACTTCCCGTGTTTCAGGCAGGAGATCTGCTGGTCTATGGCACCACCGGCGTCTGTCGGGTGCTTTCCATTGACCGGCGGCAGGAGCGGGTGGGCAGCACCCGTCAGGAGCGGCTTTACTATCAGCTTAAACCCATCTATCAGGGCGGTCTGATCTATACCCCGGTAGACAATGACAAGGTGTCCATGCGGCCCATTATCTCCCGGCAGGAGGCGGAAGATCTTATCAGTGAAATTCCCACTCTGCATCCCGCTGCCTGTCGGGCTTCCACCACTCAGGCGCTGACTCAGCAGTATCAGGCCAGTCTCCGGCAGCATAACTGCCGCAGTCTGGTGGAGCTCGCCATGTCCATTCACGCCAAGCGCCGTCAGGCAGAATCCCAGAACCGCCGCCTCGGCATGGTGGACGAGCGCTATCTCAAGCAGGCAGAGCAGCTTCTGTTCGGCGAACTGGCCGCCGCGCTGGAAATTCCCTACGAGGCGGTCCAGCCCTATATCGCAGACCGGATCGCCGCCGTCCATTCCTGATCTGCGAAACAACACGAAAAATCATACGGAACAAAAGAGGGGCCTCGCTTTCAGCGAGGCCCCCGAGACTGTCGATTAAGTGGTAAATTCTCCGCAACGGTAAGGAAGGGTGTGCGCGGGAAACCCAAGAAGGGTGTCCTGCGCCATTGAAATCTCCCAAGTTTTAGAACTTTACAAAAGTTCTGAAAACTTACTCAGCGGGGAGAAAAGGCTTTTTCGACACGCTGAGGGGCCTCGCTTTCAGCGAGGCCCCTTGCTTATGCCATATTCCGGTATTTTTTCAGCTGCTTTTCAAATTCCTCCGGCAGACCGCAGGTCAGCTCCACCAATTCTCCCGTGCGGGGGTGGATAAATTTCAGCCCTACAGCGTGAAGGCACTGTCCCTGCAAACCGGGGACCGGTTTCTTGTTGCCGTATACGGTATCTCCCAAAATCGGATGGCCGATGTAGGCCATGTGCACCCGGATCTGGTGGGTGCGGCCCGTTTCCAGACGGCATTCTACATAATTCACACCGGAATAGCGCTCCAGCACCGTCCAATGGGTCACGGCGTTCCGTCCGCCGGCCACCACAGCCATTTTCTTCCGGTCTGCGGGACAGCGGCCGATGGGAGCGTTCACCGTCCCGGTATCCTCCCGAAGATTGCCGGTGACGATGCAGCGGTAGGTCCGGGCCAGCGTGTGATCCTGAAGCTGCTCCGCCAGTTTCACATGGGCGAAGTCGTTTTTCGCGGCAATGATGAGACCGGAGGTGTCCCGGTCAATGCGGTGGACGATGCCGGGCCGCAGTTCTCCGTTGATCCCGGAAAGGCTGTCCCCGCAGTGATACAGCAGGGCGTTCACCAGTGTCCCGTCCGGGTGTCCCGGCGCGGGGTGGACTACCAGGCCCTTCGGTTTGTTCACTACAATGACATCCTCGTCCTCGTACACCACGTCCAGCGGGATATTTTGCGGCACGATGTCCACCGCTTCCGGCTCCGGCAGTTCCACAGACACCGTTTCCCCGCCGGTCAGCCGGGTGTTTTTAGCGAGGGGTTTTCCCGCCGCCGTCACCCGGCCCTCCTCCATCAGCTTTTGAACGGCGGAGCGGGTCAGCTCCGTTTGCTCTGCCAGCCATGCGTCCAGCCGTTTTCCGGCGTCCTCACTGGCCGTTTGCAGGATCAGAGGCTCCATCCGTTTTCCTCCTGTCATGCTTTTCGTAGAGTAACACGTAGTAGATCGCGCCCAGAATAGCCCCGGACACGATGCACACATCCGCCACGTTGAACGTGGGATAGCTGGGCCAGAACTGGAAGTGGAGCATATCCACCACATAGCCCAGCCGCAGTCGGTCGATGATATTGCCAATGCCGCCGGAGAGGATCAGGCAGCAGGCGCAGATCCCCAGCGGGTGCCGGACGATCCTTCGGGCCAGCACCCACAGTACCGCCGCCAAAATGACGCCGGTGACACCCAGCAGCAGCCACTTCTGCCCGGCAAAGCTGGACCACGCCGCGCCGTAGTTGTGAACCCGCATCAGTTCCAGAAATCCCGGAAACAAAGAAGTGGTCTCCCCCATCTGCAAATGGCCCACGACCCAGGCCTTGACCCACTGATCGGCGCCCAGCAGCGCCGCCCCCAGCAGGCCGAAAATCACATAGTACATAAACGCTCCTTTTTGCAAAGGCTTTTCCAAGCCCGTCTCGGTTTCAGAAATTGCTACCAGTATACACGAAGTCCGCCTAAAATGCAACGCCGGGGGAGCTATGCTCCTCCGGCGTGTGAAACTATCGATAGAGTGGTAGATCCTCCGTGACGGTAAGGTAGGACAGCCGTTAGCGGCTCTGCCGCTTTACGGATGCTGCATACCCCTTGCGGGTAAAGGGTGTGTGCGGGACTACGCCCGCAGGCGTGTTTCGGAGCGCAACCGCCGAAGGCGGCTCTTGGCGCGTAGATAACCCAAGAAGGGATACACCGTCGGCTCAAGCCAAACAGCGGATACAAAGTATCCGCTGTTTGGGAGCCTTCCTCGAAACAGGCTTGCTTCATCCGCCACTGGCGGCGCTTCGCCTGTTTCCCCGCACCATTGAAATCAAATATTTTCGCCACGCTGAACGCCGGGGGAGCTATGCTCCCCCGGCGTGTACTTCAGTCTTGATCCTCGGCGTCCGCAGCCGGAACGTTCTCCGGCTGTTCATGGGTTTTCTCCCCGAACACCGTCAGGAAGGCGTCCCGCTCCATGGTCTCGTGCTCCAGCAGGTACTGGGCCACCTGCTCCAGCTTATCCCGCTGCGCTTCCAGAATATCCTGGCAGCGGCGGTAGGCGCCGTCCACCAGATTCTTGACCTCCTGATCGATCTGGGCGGCCACAGCCTCGGAATAGCCCCGGCTGTGCCCCATGGTACGGCCAATGAACACCTCGTCATTGCCGCTGTCAAAGGACACCGTGCCCAGCCGCTCGCTCATGCCGTACACCGTCACCATCTTCCGGGCAATGGCGGTGGCACGCTGGATGTCGTTGCTGGCGCCGGTGGAAATATCGTTGAGACACAGCTTTTCAGCCACACGGCCGCCCAGCAGACCCACGATCTGATCCTCCATGTAGTGCTTGGAAAGGTAAGAGCGGTCCTCCTCCGGCAGGGAAATGGTCATACCGCCGGCCATACCTCTGGGGACAATAGTGATCTGGCTCACCGGGTCCTGTCCTGGCAGCATGTGCATGACCACCGCATGGCCTGCCTCGTGATAGGCGGTGAGCTCCCGCTCGTGCTGGGGAATCACCCGGCTTTTTTTCTCCGGACCGGCGATGACCTTGATCTCCGCATCCTTCAAATCCTGCATGGTGATGAAATGCTGATCCTTCCGGGCTGCCAGCAGCGCGCCCTCATTGATGAGGTTCTCCAGATCCGCGCCGGTAAAGCCCGCAGTGCCCTGAGCCAGCTTACGGAGACTCACATCCTCCGCAAGGGGTTTCCCCTTGGCGTGGACCTTCAGGATCTCCTCCCGGCCCTTGATATCCGGCAGGCCTACATACACCTGACGGTCAAACCGGCCGGGCCGCAGCAATGCGGGGTCCAGCACGTCCGCCCGGTTGGTGGCGGCCAGAACCACCACGCCCTCGTTGGCGGCAAAGCCGTCCATCTCTACCAAAAGCTGGTTCAAGGTCTGCTCACGTTCGTCATGACCGCCGCCCAGACCGGTGCCGCGCTGGCGGCCCACGGCGTCGATTTCGTCAATGAACACAATGGCGGGGGACTGCTTTTTCGCCTGCTCAAACAGGTCCCGGACACGGCTGGCGCCTACGCCCACATACAGTTCCACAAAGTCGGAACCGGAAATGGACAGGAAGCCCACGCCGGCCTCGCCGGCCACCGCCTTGGCAAGCAGCGTCTTGCCGGTGCCCGGAGGGCCCACCAGCAGCACGCCCTTGGGGATTCGGGCGCCCAGATCGATATACTTCTTTGGATTTTTTAGGAACTCCACGATCTCCCGGAGCTCCTCCTTTTCCTCGTCGGCTCCCGCCACATCGGCAAAGGTGACCTGCTTATCCTTTTCGCTGAGACCCCGGATCTGTGCGGAGCCAAACTTTGCCATCCGGTCCGGCCCCATGCCTCCCTGTGCCCGGACGCTCATGAGGTACCACATACCGCCGAACATCAGCGCCATCATCAGATAGGGGAGCATGATCCCCAGCCAGTCAGTCCCCTCCGGAGGGGGATAGCTGTAAGATTTGATGATCCCTGCTGCTTTCTGCTCCTTTACCAGATCGTTGAGATCGCTGTAAAAGAGGGTATAGTCATGGATCCGGCAGCGGACCGGCTGGTCGCTGCCCTTGACCTGCAGCATTAGCGTGCTGGAATCCGTAAAGCGGAAGGCTTCCACCTTCTGCTGCTCAAAAAGCTGCACCATCTCATCATAGGTCATCTCATCCCGCTGATTGAGCTGGGTCAGCCAGCTGACACATAAAATCACGATCAGCATCAGCGGCAGAATGCTGACGCCGGGTCTTCTTTTTACCATACGGGGGATCCCCCCTTTCTGTATTATCGCCGCATACAGGCGGCTGCGGCGGTTCCCGCACCTGCCGGGAATCGCCGGTCATGCTCAGGTGTTTTCGTAAACGGCGGGCTTCAGCACACCGATGTAAGGCAGATTCCGGTAAAGCTGGGCATAATCCAGACCGTAGCCCACCACGAATTCGTCCGGCACCACAAAGCCGGACAGATCCGCTTCCACCGCCTTTTCCCGGCGGGAGGGCTTATCCAGCAGCGTCACGATAGAGATGCTCTTGGCACCCTTTGCCATCAGATAGCTTTTCAGGAAGGCCAAGGTATTGCCGGAGTCCAGAATATCCTCCACAATGACGATCTCCCGGCCCGTGATGTCCTGCTGGAGATCATGGGTGATCTGCACCCGGCCGCTGGACACGGTGCCGTTCTGGTAAGAGCTGACAGCGATGAACTCCACGTCGCACATCAGCTGGGAAGCCCGCATCAAATCAGCCATGAAAATGAAGGAGCCCTTCAGCACCCCCAGAAACAGGGGGCGGTGTCCCTCATACCGCTTGTACAGTTCCTCACCCAACTCCGCGATTCGGGTCTTTAGCTCCTCTTCCGTTACCAGAACCTTGAGAATGTCTTTCTCCATCTCACTATTCATTGTTGTTCTCCTCTGTCACTTTTAAAAATATCACCCGCACCGCCCGCTCATATCGGTCCGGCGCGAAATTTTCCTGGATAGGCAGCCCCGGCACCGCCGCCGCGATGCCGTTCACCCGCAGGACCGGAAGCCGGTCCCGCTCCTGTGGGGAAATTCCCCGTTCTCCGCACAGGCGCTTGACAGTGCGGCCGTTCAGTCGGTCCTTGGAGTCCCAGGCCGTCACAGTCAGGTCGGCGGTCTCCGAGATGGAAATGAGAACACCCTCACCGGCCGACTCTGCCAGACTAACCTGCCACTGACCGAATGTGACGATCTCTCCCACGGTAACGGCCTGCACCGCCGGCGCAGACGCCGCCTTGAAAAAGCGCAGCGCCGCCGGCTCCCGGAGGACCGTGACGCCGTAGGGCATGGAAAGCTGGCCCCGGTCCAACGTCAAAACCGCCCGGATATGAGCGGCGGTCAAGTCCTTTTCATGGCCAGCCACCGCCGCCAGCACCGCCAGCACCAGCCGTCCCCGCAGGGCCTCCGGCGCGTCTTGCAGCATGGCAAGAGGAACTGTCCCGGAAACGTTTGGGGTCACGGCGCATTGGGCCAGCAGTTTTCGACACGCAGCGTCCAGAGCCGCTTCATCCGCCGCCAGCAGCGATGCCGTGCGGCTCATGTTCTCCACAACTCTGGGATTCAGCTTCTTCAAAACCGGGAGCACCTGATGGCGCAGCATGTTCCGGGCCGCATCGTCCGTCCCATTGGTGGAATCCTCCACAAAGGGGATGCGGTGTTCTGCGGCGTAGGCCGCCAGCTCCGCCCGGGTCGCACCCAGCAGCGGACGCAGGATACAGTCCCGCTTTTCTGGGATCCCGGTCAACCCTTTCAGGCCCGTGCCCCGCAGCAGATTTAAAAGCATAGTCTCTGCGCTGTCATCGGCGTGGTGAGCGGTCAGAATGCAGCCAAAGCCCTCCCGCCGCCGGGTCTCCTCCAAAAATTTATAGCGCAGCTGCCGGGCGGCTTCCTCAACGGTGCGCCCGGTTTCCTCCGCAAAGACCCGGACATCGCCCCGGCCCGCGAAAAAAGGAATTTCACGGGCGGCGCACCAGTCCCGGACGAAGGCCTCGTCCCGGTCCGCCTCCGCCCCCCGGAGCTGGTGATTGAAATGGGCGGCGGCTACCCGCCGTCCCTGCTTCTGTCCCTGCCGGACCGTCATTTCCAGCAGGCACATGGAGTCCAGTCCGCCGGACACGGCGCACAGTGCGCCGCCCTCCGGCAGTTCCACCGCCGTCAGAGGATCAGTCATCCTCATCATAGCGGTTTTCCAGCGTGGCAAAGGTGGTGTACTCCGGCATCCACCGCAGCTCCACCTTGCCGGTCTCGCCGTGACGGTTTTTCGCTACGATACACTCGGCAATATTCCGCTTTTCGGAATCCTCGTTATAGTAATCGTCACGGTACAGGAACATTACGATGTCGGCATCCTGCTCGATGGCGCCGGATTCACGGAGGTCCGACAGCATGGGCCGTTTATCGTCCCGCTTCTCGTTAGCACGGGACAACTGGCTCAGACAGATCACCGGCACATTCAGTTCCTTGGCCATGACCTTCAGCATACGGGACATTTCGCTGACCACCTGCTGACGGTTCTCGCCGCTGCGTCCACCGGATGCGGAGGTCATCAACTGCAGATAGTCGATGACTACCAGGCCCAAGCTGTCGATCCGGCGGCATTTGGCGTTCATATCCGCCACGCTCAGCATGGGGTTATCGTCAATACGGATATCCACTCTATTCAATACGCCGGCAGCGGCGGCGATCTTCTCCCAGTCCGTCTCCCGCAGAGAGCCGGTAACAAGCCGGGTGTTCTCCACACAGGCCTCGGAGCTGAGAAGCCGGGTCGCCAGCTGCTCCCGGGACATTTCCAGTGAAAACATGGCCACGGTCTTTTTCTCAGACTTCGCCACATTCAGTGCTACGTTCAGTGCAAAGGAGGTTTTGCCCATACCGGGACGGGCCGCCAGCAGGATCAGGTCCGATTTATTCAGGCCGCTGATCTTCCGGTCCACAGCGGACAAGCCGGTGGACAGGCCCGGAAGTCGGCTTTCGCTCTCGCTCATCTCGTTGAGCCGGTCCAGCACATCCGGCAGCACCATCCGCAGAGGCACCATATCCTGCGCACTCTGGCCGCGGCGGACGGCGTAGATCTTCTGCTCGGCAGCTTCCAGAATGGCAGCGGCTTCTCCGATGCCCTCCTGCACCAGCACCGTGATCTCCCCCGCCGCCTGAGCAACGCCCCGCAGCAACGCCTTATCCCGAACGATGGCCACATACTCCATCACGTTGGCGCTGGTGGGGGTGATCTCCATGAGCTGCGCCAGATAGGAGCGGGTGGTATTTTCGTCATAAGTCCCGGCCTTTTGCATCTCCTCGCAGACGGTGATGCCGTCAATAGGCCGGGCGTAGGTGAACATGGTGTAGATGGTCTCAAAAATCTCCCGGTTCTGCCGCAGGTAGAAGTCCGAGGGCACCAGCTTATCCATCACGTCCTTGACGCAGCCCTCGTCGATGAGCATGGAACCTAAAACGGCCTGCTCGCCTTCCAACGAATGGGGCATCTGCCGCAGCAGAAGATCTTCGTTAGCCATGGAACTCTCCTTCCCGCTTCTCCGGAAGCGCAAGTTAGACATTCAGACATGCAATCATTTTTGTCAGGGCGTCCCCCAGGGGAGCCTCTCTTGCCCCTGCGGGGCAATTCACCTTCTGTACCTGACAAAAACACATTGACTCAGCTGCCTTGGGCAGCGTTCACCAGTGAGCGGATCTCACTGGTGCAGGGTTTACTCAAGGGGAAACCGCCGCAGCGCCGCCAGTGGCGGAATAAGCAAGGCTGTTTCGAGGATGCGGCACGATTTGCAGTCTTATCATAGAGACTGCAAATCGTATTGCCGCGACGGTGTATCCTGATCCCCCTTGAATTAGTCTTACTTCTCCTCGCAGACGGTGACGTACACGGTACCGCTGACCTCAAAGCCCAGCTTGGCCTTCACCTGATAGCTGCCGTAGGCCTTGATCGGCTCATCCAGCACGATCTTCTGCTTGGGAATATCCACGCCGTACTGGGCCTTCAGGCCCTCGGAGATCTCCTTGTTGGTCACGGCGCCGAACAGCTTGCCGCCGTTGCCGGCCTTGGCGCTGAGCTTCACGGGGCAGTTCTGGAGCTTCCCGGCGATCTCCTGCGCCTCAGCCTTCAGCCGGGCTTCCTCGGCCTTGCGGGCCTTCTCTTTCAGGTTCATGGTGTTGATGGCATCCGCCGTGGCAGGCACCGCCAGCTTTCTGGGCAGAAGGAAGTTCCGGCCGTAGCCCTCGGAAACCTCGATCATCTCGCCCTTCTTGCCCTGACCCTTCACGTCCTGCTGTAAAATCACTTTCATGTTATATATCCTCCGAATGTTCTGAATAAATTTGCTTTTTCAATTCCTGAAGCTCCGCTTCCAGCGCTTCGACCTTTTGCGCCGTGCTGCTCCACGCGCAGACAGCAATCGCCAGAATCAGTGCGATCACAGCGCCTGCCCGATAGATGCCGGTACCTCTGAGATCAAACAGCATCCACCCACCGAAGAAGATAAATACCTCCATCAGGATCAGGCAGACCGCATACGCCTTCAAAAACGCCTTCATAGGCCACCTCACTTTTCAAAGTATGCGTCCAAGACCCCAATCAACTGCTGACGGACGCTCTCCGGGTCCGTGTCCTCGATCCGTGCGCCTGCGGTGGTAGAGTTGCCGCCGCCGCCCAAGGCCTCCAGGATCACCTGCACGTTGATCTCGCCCAGAGAACGGGCTGACATCAGCACCGCTCCCTCGGCGGCGTAGATCACGAAGGAAGCCTGAACGCCCTTCAGGGTCAGCAGATCGTCCGCCGCCTGAGCTGCCGCAACGCGGTCCACGCCCGGCTCCTCCACCACGGAGACCGCGATGTTGCTCCGGTACATCTCCGCGCGGCGGATGATGTCGTATTTCGTGACCATATCCTTCAAATCGCCTTGGAACAGCCGCTGGACCTCCGCCGTATCCGCGCCGGAACGCCGCAGGAAGGCCGCCGCCTCAAAGGTGCGGCCGCCGGTCCGCTGAGTGAAGTGCTTGGTATCCAGCACGATACCTGCCAGCAGCGCCCCTGCTTCCTCCCGCAGAAGGTCGGTAGGCTCCACCAGATATTGCAGCAGCTCCGTCACCAGTTCGCTGGCGGACGAGGCGTAAGGCTCGTGGAAGTTGAAGGCAGCATTTTCGATATAAGTCGCTGCCCGGCGGTGATGATCAATGACCGCCACCCGGTTGCAGGATTCCAAAAGCTGGGGATTTTCCACCATGTCCGGACGGTTGGTATCCACCACCACCAGAAGCGTGTCGGCCCGCATCTGCAAAAATGCCTCAGCAGGGGTAAGGAACACGCCGCTGTACTCCGGCAGCGCGTCCAGCCGGGCGATCAGGGTCTCGGCCGCGGTGTGCTCCCGGTCAATGACGATCCGGGCCTGCTTTCCCCGCTTCCGTGCAGCGCAGCAAATACCCGCGGCAGCGCCCACGGCGTCCATATCCGCAAAGGAATGGCCCATGATGTAGACCTCTCCCGCGTCTGCGATCAGCTCCCGGAAGGCGTTGGCCATCACGCGGGATTTCACTTTGGTCCGCTTCTCCGTGGCCTTGGTGCGGCCGCCGTAGAAGGCGAAGTCCACCTGATTCCGCACCACCGCCTGATCGCCGCCCCGGCTCAGTGCCATTTCCAGCGAGAGCTTGGCGTTTTTATACAGCTCCGGGATGCTGGGAGAATCCTTACCGATGCCGATGGACAGGGTTGGGTGGATATTCTCCGCCACGCGGATCGCCCGGACAGTGTCCAGAATGGAGAACTTTTCATCTACAAAATGCTGGAAATACTGTTCTTCAAACAGGAACAGGTAATGATTCCGGTCCGTTTTCAGCAGGATGCCCTGGCCTGCGTTGGCCCAGGTCTGCAATTTTTCGTCGATCTGCGCCAGGACCGCGCTGCGCTGGGTATCCTCGCAGGCCTTCATCAGGTCCTCGTAGTTGTCCAGCATCAGGATCGCCGCCACCGGGCGGCTGGCCTCGTAGACCTCTCTCAGATGATCGGCCTCCGTAGTCTCCACCCAGTAGGTAGTGGCCACCAGGCTCTGCACGCCGGTGCGGTTCCGGGAGCGCACCAGGCTGCCGTAGACCCGGAAACGGTGATTGTTCAGCTCCACCCGCTCCGGGCTTTCCTGTTTTCCGCTCAGCAGCCACTGGACCTGAAAATCCGGTACAGCCTCGGAAAGCCGCATCTCAAAGAGATGCTCCCGGACGCCGGCCAGCTGCAAAAAGCTCTCGTTGCTCCAGATGATCTCCCCCGTATCCGGCCGGAACACCAGCGTGGGCAGAGGGGAGTTGATGAGGGTGGACTTGCTGGCGGTGTCCACACTGCCGGTGACAGAGTCGATGTACTGCAAAACGCCCTGCCGCCGCTTCTGATTGCTCTGCCGGAAATAGAAGTACAGCAGAACGGTCAGAGTTCCCTCAGCCAAGGCCAGCTGCCAGTTGACAGGGATGGCCGCCACGGCGAACAGCAACATAACGGCGAAATAAAATTTTAAATTCGGCTCCAACAGGCGGGAGAGTTTCTTATTGCTCATTCCTTACCTCATTCTCCGATGGGGCAGGCTGGCCTGTCCCTCAGAAATCATGAAATTCATCCGATAGGTTTTTTTATTATATCAGTTTACCGGCAAATACACAATGGTATTTCTACTGAAATCTTGCGAAAACAGGCGACAGGCGGGGTGGATACGCCCGATGGCGGAAACGCCCCGCTGCCCCGTGGGGCAGCAGGACGTTTTTTTAAGTGGATTCCTTTTCATGGAGTCTGATCCAAAGGGTATGGGCCACATTTTGCGGCAGCACCGCCGCCAGTGCGTCCTCGTCCGCCTCCCGGATAGCCTTCACCGTGCCGAAATGCTTCCGCAGCTCCGCCTGCCGCTTGGGGCCCAGACCGGGAACGCCGTCCAGTGCGGAGCGCATGGCGCTCTTGGTATGGTGCTGGTGGTGATAGGTGATGGCGAAACGGTGGGTCTCCTCCTGGATCTGGCCGATGAGTGAAAACACCGCCTGATCGTTCACAATGCCGATCTCCCGCCCCTCCGGGGTGACCAGCGCCCGGGTCCGATGGCGGTCGTCCTTCACCATGCCGAAGATGGGCACCGTACAGCCGAACTGCTCCGCCACCTCCCGGACGGCGTCGGCATGGGTCACGCCGCCGTCGATCAAAAACACATCCGGCAAGGGCAGGAACTTTTCGTCCCCGTCCGCCGCCCTTTGCAGCCGCCGCCGCAGGACCTCCCGCATGGAGCCGTAGTCATCGGGATGGCCACCAGTCAGCTCCTTGATCTGAAACCGGCGATAGGCGGATTTCAAAGGCTTCGCCCCCTGATAGACCACCATGGACGCCACAATGTCGCTGGCGCCGGTGTTGGAAATATCGAAAGACTCCATCCGTCTGGGCGGCTGGGGCAGGTTCAGCATTTTTTGCAGGGCTTCCAGCGTATACGCTGTTTTTTCCTCGGCGGTGGTGGCCCGCCGGACCTCCTCCTGTGCGTTGCGGACCGCCATATCCGCCAGTGTGGACTTCTCTCCCCGCTGGGGCACATGGACCCAGACCTTATGCCCCGCCCGCTGGGTCAGGGCCTCGGACAGTTCCTCGCAGTCCCCCGTGTCCACGCAGAGCAAGATCTCATGGGGCAGAATGCCCCGCGGCAGATAATACTGGGCCGTGACCGCCGCCAGCAGCTCCGCCGCCGATTCCTCCATAGGCGCGGTCAGCAGTTCCGTCTCCCGGCCCACCAGATCGCCGTTTTCCATGTGAAGAACGGCGTAGCCGCTCTTGCCCGCTCCCCGGAACACGCCCCACACGTCCGTATCGGCGCACAGTCCCGCGATGACGGTCTGCTTTTTGCTCAGGGCGCTGATGGCTTGGATACGGTCTCTCAGCTGGGCCGCCTGCTCAAACCGCAGGGCCTCCGCCTCCGCTTCCATCTCGGCGGTCATGTCCCGGAGGAGCTGCTTGGAGCGTCCCTCCAACAGCTGGGCCGCCTGCTCCATCCGGCGGTCATATTCCGCCTCCGGCATCTCCGGGCGGCAGAACCCGTCGCACCGGCCCATGTGGAAATTCAGGCAGGGCCGCTCCGCGCCGATGTCCCGCGGAAACTGTCGGCGGCAGGTGGGCAGGCGCAAAGCCTGACATACCGCATCCACTGCCTGACGGGTCTCGTACCGCCCGCCAAAGGGACCGAAGTACTTCGCGCCGTCATTGGCGGGTCGATTCACCAGAGTGAATTTAGGATACCGCCCCCGGCTGAGGCGCACCAGCGGATAGCCCTTGTCATCCTTCAGCAGGATGTTGTACCGGGGCATATGCCGCTTGATGAGGGAGTTTTCCAGCACCAGCGCCTCAAATTCACTGGTAACGAAGATCGTGTCGAAATGATCTACCTGACTGACCATCTGCCGGGTCTTGACACTGTGGGCCGCGCTGTCCTGAAAATACTGGCTCACCCGGTTTTTCAGTTTTTTCGCCTTGCCCACATAGATGACCTTCCCGGTCTTGTCCATCATCAGATAGACGCCGGGCTGTAAGGGCAGATCGTTGGCCTTTTCCCGCAGCTCGCCCTTTGTCATGATTTCGCCTCCTATCCGGCCTAAGAACAAAAGAGCATCACTTTACAGTGATGCTCTTTTTTGGTGCGCGAGGCGGGACTTGAACCCGCACGTCCGTAACGGACACTAGAACCTGAATCTAGCGAGTCTGCCAATTCCACCACTCGCGCGCATAAGCAATCTTTCCGGAGAGAAAACTGGTGCGGCTGACGGGACTTGAACCCACACGTCGAATCGACACCAGCACCTCAAGCTGGCCTGTCTACCAGTTCCAGCACAGCCGCAAACAAATACCGCCTAAAAAAGACTGCTTGATTATTATAGCCATTCGTATCCATAATGTCAACCAGAATTTGCGGTTTTTCTAAAAAAATTTTCCGGGCGGCAAAGCCGCCCGGAAAACAGGGCCTCAAAGCTGGGACAAAACCTCGCCGATGGGGTCCGTAATGACCAGCCCAGCCGCCAGATCCCGGGCCACCGGGGATTTGTTGATGAGGGCCAGCCGGTCCCCACGGAAATAGTTGATAAGTCCCGCCGCAGGCCACACATTCAGGGAGGTGCCGCCCACGATCAGCAGATCCGCCTGCGCGATAGCGTTCACCGCGCCGTCGATGACCCGGTCATTCAGGGCCTCCTCATAGAGCACCACGTCCGGCTTGATGACGCCGCCGCAATCGCACCGGGGAACTCCTGTGGTGTGGAGGATGTGATCCAGATCGTAGAATTTTCCACATTTTTCGCAGTAATTCCTGTGTACGCTGCCGTGCAGCTCATAGACCTGTTTGCTGCCAGCGGCCTGATGAAGTCCGTCGATGTTCTGGGTCACCACTGCCAGCAGCTTCCCCTCCCGCTCCCATTCTGCCAGCTTTTTGTGGGCGGCGTTGGGCTTTGCGTCAGGGCAAAGCATTTTCGCCCGGTAAAAGCGGAAAAATTCTTCGGGATTGCTTTTATAAAACGTATGGCTTAAAATAGTCTCCGGAGGGTATTTCCACTCCTGATGGTACAATCCGCCGGTGCTGCGGAAATCCGGGATGCCGGACTCCGTGGACACCCCCGCCCCGCCGAAAAAGACGATTTTCCGGGCCGCGTCGGTCCATTCTTTTAATGTTCTGACCGCATCCGTCATAAAAATACCCCTCCAGTCTGTATAATAAGGAAGTTATCTATGAACATTCAGATCTTCGGCTCCTCCAAATCCTTCGATACGAAGAAGGCGGAGCGCTGGTTCAAGGAGCGCCGCATCAAGTATCAGTATATCGACGTTCCCTCAAAGGGATTATCCCCCCGGGAGTACCAATCCGTCAAGCAGAAAGTTGGCTTTGAGGCGCTGGTGAATACAAAATGCCGGGCGTACGAGGAGCTTTACATGGCCTATATCACCCCGGACGCCCAAGAGGAAAAGCTGCTTGAATATCCGGAGCTGTTCAACACCCCCATCGTCCGCAACGGCAAGGAGGCCACTGTGGGCTACTGCCCGGACGTCTGGGCCAAATGGGAGTAAAATCTTCCCGGAGGGAGACACTGCTATGTGGGACAACACCCTGCCGAAAAACCGATTTCTCCGCTTCTGTGTACTGATGGCCCATCGCTGCGGGCGGCACAACGTGGCCATGCAGAGTGCGGCGCTGGCCTTTTACCTGCTGTTCATGATCTTTCCCTTCCTCATTTTCATCAGCGCCCTGCTGGGTCTGCTGGATCTGAACATCACCGGCATGATGACCGTCCTCTCGGATTTTCTGCCGGAGGAAGTGGTGGACCTGCTCCGGATGTACTTCACTTACGTCACCGACAATCCCAGCCCCCAACTCATGGTATTCGGTCTGGTCTTTTCCATCTACTTCCCCATGCGGGCCACCAACTCTCTGATGGCCGCCGTGCGGACAGCCTACCATTTAGGCCCGCCCAAGGGCTTTATCACCCAATGGATCAAGGTGCTGCTCTATACCGTGACCCTCATTGTCACCATCGCCCTGACCTTGTCTCTGATGACCTTCGGAGAGTGGGCGCTGTGGTACACCGTGGAGCATTTTCACCTGCCGGAATTCCTGGCGAAGCTGTGGGTAACGCTGCGGTTCCCCGTAGCCGGGGCCGTCAGCTTTCTGGCACTGTTCCTGCTCTATGCCCTGGCCCAGGATACCATCCAACCCCTGAAAAATATCTGTCCCGGCGTTCTGTTCTCTCTGGCAGCGTGGATGGCGTTCAGCTGGCTCTATTCCTACTACGTCAACCACTTCTCCCACTACTCTGTGCTCTATGGCTCCATCGGCGCCGTCATTGTGGTGCTGATCTGGCTGAACCTCTCGGCATTCACATTGATTCTGGGTGCGGAGATGAACGGTGTGCTCATCAGTATGCGGAAGGACCGTCTGGAGCAGGACACCAATGTACCCAAGGCATAAATCGTCTGTCAAATCTCAGCCGCGGCCTCGCTGCGGGAAAGGAAGCTGTTTTATGGATACAAAATTGCAGGAATATGCAAAATTACTGATCGAAGTAGGCCTGAATGTTCAAAAGGGCCAGACTCTCATCATTTCATCGCCGGTGGAGTGCGCCTCCTTCGCCCGGCTGTGTGCTGACGCGGCCTATGACGCAGGCTGCCGGGAGGTCATCATGAACTGGAGTGACGACTATCTTAGTCGGCAGAAGTTCCTCCGGGCGGACGCCTCCGTTTTCGATGACACGCCAGAGTGGCGCGAAAAGTTTTTCACCAGCTATGCGGAAATGGGAGCCGCCTATCTGGCCATTGCCGCCAGCGATCCGGAAACGCTGAAGGGCGTGGACCCCGACCGGCTGGTCCGGTCTCAGAAATCCGGTTCCGTGCTCCGCAAGACCTTTGACCGGCTCCAGATGAGCAACGGCTTCCCCTGGTGCATCGCCTCGGTGCCCATTCCCTCCTGGGCCGCCACCGTGTTTCCGGAACTGCCGGAGGATCGGGCCATGGAAAAGCTGTGGGATGCCATTTTCGAAACGGTCCGCATCAAGGGGGACAACACCGCCGTTTCCGCCTGGCGCCAGCATCTGGACACTCTGGGCCGCCGGAAAAAGCTGCTGAACGAGTACCACTTCAAATACCTGCACTACACCAATTCTCTGGGCACTGACCTCACCATCCAGCTGCCGGAGGACCATCTCTGGGCTGCCGGCAACTCCGTGATGAAAAACGGTGTGGAATTCGTGGCCAATATGCCTACGGAGGAGATTTTCACCGCCCCTCTGAAAACCGGCATTAACGGCGTGGTCTATTCCGCCATGCCTCTGGTGGACAGCGGCAACATCATCGACAAGTTCTACTTCATCATCCGGGACGGCAAGATTGTTGAGGCTCACGCCGAAAAGGGTGAGGAATTCCTGAAAGCCGCCATCAGTGTGGACGAAGGCGCCAGCTACTTCGGAGAAGTGGCTCTGGTCCCCTATGACAGCCCCATTTCCAATCAGAAGATTCTGTTCTACAACACCCTGTTTGACGAAAACGCTTCCTGCCATCTGGCCTTCGGCGAGGCATATCCCGAGTGCATTGAAGGCGGCGAGTCCATGACCCGGGAGGAGGTACAGGCCCACGGCCTGAACTATTCGCTGACCCATGTGGACTTCATGGTTGGCACCGCCGACCTCTCCATCGTGGGCACCACCCATGACGGCCGGGAGATCCCCGTCTTTATCAACGGAAACTTTGCCATCTGATGCGGCAGACCTAACAAGAAAGAGAGAATTATATGATCACAAAACCGAAATTTGACGAATCCGTTTTTGTCTGCCCCGGTGCCGCCATCGTGGGGGACGTGACCCTGGGAAAGAATGTCAACGTGTGGTACAATGCCGTCCTCCGCGGAGATGACGGTGCCATCAAAGTGGGCGACAACACCAACATTCAGGACTGCGCAGTGCTGCACGAGGAGACCACGGTCGGTTCCGGCTGCACCATCGGTCACGGGGCCACTGTCCACGGCTGCACCGTGGGCAACAACGTGCTCATCGGCATGGGCGCCACCGTTCTCAACGGTGCAAAGATCGGCGATAACTGCATCGTAGGCGCCGGGGCGCTGGTCACCGGCAAAATGGACGCTCCCGCCGGTTCCATGATCCTGGGCAGCCCCGCCAAGGTGGTCCGTCCCCTGACGGAGGCCGAGATCGAGAGCAACCGGGAATCCGCCCGGGAATACTGTCATCAGGCAGACCGGTACCGCGAGGACTGATTTGCGCCAAAAATAGGGAAAATGCTGAAAGAAGTCCGGAATTTCACACTTCTTTCGGCGCTTTGCCGCTTGCAACCAAACCGCCGTGCGCATATACTTGCTCCGATATTAAACGATTACTTCCAAAACAAGGAGCAATTTATATGACATTGCAGGTTTCGCCTCAGACCAAACGGGTCTTTCACCTCTCGCTGCCCATCTTCGCAGAGCTTCTCCTACAGCTTCTGGTGGGCAATATGGACCAATTCATGATCTCCCACTTCGGCTCCGCCGCCGTGGCCGCCATCGGCAACGGCAATCAGGTGATGAACGTGGTCATCATCGTGCTCACCACCATGAGCACCGCCGCCACCATTCTCCTGACCCAGCACATCGGCGCAGGCCGGGTCGGTGAGGAATGCAGCGAGATCGTCACCGTGGCCGTTACGGTCAGCGCCGTATTCAGCTTTCTGGTGGGCCTGTTCTTGCTTTTAGAGCCGGAATTGGTCTTTCATCTCCTGCGGACGCCGGAGGACGCCTTTGACGGTGCCTGCCTTTACACCCGCATCGTAGGCGGTACGGTACTGCTTCAGGGGCTGTATATCCAGCTCTGCGCCGTTCTGCGGAGCTACACCCTGCTGAAAGAGGTGGTGGTGCTCTCCGTTTCCATGAACCTTCTGAATGTGGCAGGCAACGCCATTTTGATCAACGGCTTCTTCGGCTTCCCGCAAATGGGCGTGGCTGGCGCCGCCGTATCCACCGTGATCTCCAAGGCTGTGGGCCTGACGCTGGCCTGCATCACCCTGAAACGCAAATGCACCGTCCGTTTTTCCCTGCAATATCTGCACCCCTTCCCCGCAAAGACCTTCCGCGCCCTGCTGGGCATCGCCCTGCCCTCCGGTACGGAGGCCCTGTCCTACAACGTGTCCCAAACCTTCATCCTCCGCTTCATCAATCTGATGGGTGCGGCGGTGGTCAGCGCCAAGGTCTATGGCAGTATGCTGGCCAACGTGGCCTATGTGTACTCCATCGCCGTGGGGCAGGCCACCCAGATCATTCTGGGCTACATGATCGGCGGCCGGAAGCTGGACGAGGTCAGCGGCCGTGTCTGGTCCACCATCCGCATCGCTCTGGCGGCCTCCGAGCTGCTGACACTGCTGATTCTCATTTTCTGCGATCCCATTTACAACATCTTCACCGATGATCCTGTGATCCACGCGCTGGGCCGGCAGATCCTTTATGTAGAGTTCGGTCTGGAGATCGGGCGGTCCATCAATATCGTCATGACCCGCTGCCTCACCACCGCCGGAGATGTCTGGTACCCTGTGGGCGTGGGCATTTTCAGCATGTGGATTGTGGCCGTAGGCGGAAGCTGGCTGCTGGGACACGCGCTGAACTGGGGTCTTGTGGGCATCTGGATCGCCATGGCCTGCGACGAATGTCTCCGGGGTGCGCTGTTTACGATCCGTTTCCGGAGCGGTAAGTGGAAGGAAACCCGGCTGGTGTCTGATTCAACGAAAGGAACCTGACATATGGAATTCAACAAGCAGACCGTGAAAGCCCTGTTGGGCGTTGTCTGCGGCGGCATCGCCTTCGCCGCGGCGCTGCTGCATCTGGATGTGGTGGCGGGTGCCGCCGGGTGGCTGCTGGGCATTTTGTCCCCGCTGCTGCTGGGCTGCGCCATCGCCTTTATCCTCAATGTCCCCATGCGGGCGCTGGAGCGCTGCCTGTTTCCCCATGCAAAAAAGGCCAATAAGCTCCGCCGCCCGCTGGCGCTGCTGCTCACCGTTGCGGCAGTCTCCGCAGTGCTGGCGCTGGCGGGAATGGTGATCGTCCCCGGCGTGAGGGACGCTGTCACCTCCATCGCGGCGCAGGTACCGGAAGCCTTTGAGCGCTTGCAGGAAAGCACCGCCCGCTTTCAGGAATATCTGCCCCTTCTGGCAAACCAGATCGAAGGGCTGTCTATCGACTGGGCCGGTCTTTCGCAGAAAGCCGTGGGGCTAGTCCAGAACTGGGGCAAGGGCCTTCTGATCTCCGGCGGCGGACTGGTCAGCGGCATCGTCAGCGGCGTCACTACCTTTTTCATCGGCCTGATCTTTTCTCTGTACATCCTGCTGCAAAAGGAAAAGCTGGCCCGGCAGGGCCGTCAGCTTTGCTACGCCTTTCTGCCGGAAGCCGCCGCGGATCAGCTTCTGAATATTCTGCGGCTCAGTGAGCGAACCTTTTCCAGCTTTCTCTCCGGTCAATGTCTGGAGGCCGTGATCCTTGGCACCATGTTTTTTGTATCCATGACCCTGCTCCATTTCCCCTACGCGCTGCTGGTGGGCGTTTTGATCGCACTGACCGCCCTGATCCCCATTGTAGGGGCGTTCATCGGCTGCGCCGTGGGTGCGCTGCTGATGCTGGTGAATGATCCGTGGCAGGCGCTGTGGTTCATCGTCCTGTTCCTGGTGCTCCAGCAGATCGAGGGCAACCTCATCTATCCCCATGTGGTGGGCTCTTCCGTGGGACTGCCCTCCATCTGGGTGCTGGCGGCCGTGACGGTGGGCGGCAGTCTCATGGGCATTCTGGGAATGCTGGTGTTTATTCCCCTGTGCAGTGTACTGTACGCCTTGCTGCGGCAGCTTACGGTCCATCGGCTGAAGCAGCGGCGTGTCCCCGCCGAAAAGTGGCGGGAACCGCCCAAGAAATAAGAAAGCAGTTCCATATAACTGGCAAAAAAGCCAAGCCGCGAATGCGGCTTGGCTTTCTTCGGTTTTGCGGAACATAGCCGGATACCGTGCACGAGGGGGACACCATCGATTCGTCTGACGATTCAGATTTGTCAATTTCCCTCATCTATGATCGCTTTCCACTGGCGATACTCCGGGGTTTCATCCCACTCCAGCGCCCTGTCTATATAGAACTCTGCAAGCTCAAAAGACGCAGGCGGTGTCAATGCGATAAAAAGATAATACGCCATCAAAAACGCACAGTAGGCAGCGGTTTTCATGCGTTCTTCTCCTTGAAACCTATGCAGTGACGCCTCCAAGACAAAGAACAGGTTGAGCCGGTCTACTTCACTTGCGTCCGCGTAAAAGCAATTCAGGTCATCCGGTGTGAGCCCCAATAAGACGTTCTCCTCAAAATACGGATGTCCGAAATCGATCGTTATCTTCACAGAATTCGCCTCCACGGGGCCGTTCCGCCAGCTTTCCCGCTATTTCAACTGGTCCAGCGTGAGAGAAAAGCTGGGCATGAAGGTCTCCAGAAAATACGTCACCTCCGGCAGCTCGTATTCCTCCAGCGCCGCGCGGGTCTGGGCAGCGGCGTCCCGGAACTCGCTGTTCCCGGCCTTCAATTCCTCCACGCATTTGATGTAGGCGGACAGCTTGTCCGCCGCCTTCACCAGTCGCTCCGTCTCCGGGTCCATCACCGTGAGGATGGGGGCGTACACCGGCTGAAATTCCTCCGGCAGCATATGCAGCAGCTTTTCCTCCGCCACCGCTTCCACCTCCTTGTAGGCTTTGCGGATGGCGGGGTTGTCGTACTTGATGGGCGTAGGCATATCGCCGGTCAGGATCTCGCTGGCGTCATGATACAGCGCCGCCACCGCCACCGCTCCGGCGTCCGCATGGCCGCCGAACTTCTCATTGCGGATCACCGCCAGAGCGTGGGCCAGCACCGCCACCTGATGGCTGTGCTCCTGCACGTTTTCCGGGGCTGTGTTCCGCATCAGCGCCCAGCGTTGGATGAAGCGCATCCGGGAGAGATAGGCGAAAAAGTGACTGCCGATCCTCATGTTTCCGCCTCCTGTTCCACGATTTCTCCCAACAGGGCCTCGCCGTCCACATCGGTGATCCGCACGGTCCGCAGGGCATTATGCAATTCCGCACCGTCCACCAAAACTTCCATATAGTTCGGGGCATGGCCGAAGAACTTCCCGTTTTTCGGCTGCTCAAACAGCACCGGATACGTCCGGCCCACGCAGCCCTCCAAATAGCTCCTGTGCATTTCCTCCGCCACCGCCGCCGCCCGGCGGGCCCGCTCCTCCTTGACAGCCTTGGACACCTGCGCCATCTGCGCCGCCGGGGTGCCGGGACGGATGGAGTAGGGGAAAATGTGCATCTGGGCAAAGCGGCACTTCCGGATGAAGTCTAAGGTCTGAGCGAACTCCTCCTCCGTCTCCTCCGGGAAGCCGGTGATGAGGTCCGTGGTAACAGCGGGGCGGTCAAACCAGCGGTTCAGCAGCTCCACGGATTCCAGATACCGGGCGGTATCGTACTTTCGGTTCATCCGCTTCAAGGTGGCATCGCACCCGCTCTGCATGGACAGGTGGAACTGGGGGCACAGGTTCGGCAGAGCCGCCGCCCGGCGGCAGAAGTCCTCCGTCACAGTGCGGGGCTCCAGACTGCCCAGCCGCAGGCGCACCTCCGGCGCCGCGGCGGACAGGGCCTCCAGCAGGTCGATAAGGCTCTGGCCGTTCTTCAGATCGTGGCCCCAAGAGGAGATCTCGATGCCTGTCAGCACGATCTCCCGGTAGCCCTCCGCTGCCAGCTGCCGCGTCTGCTCCACCGCCTGTTCCAGCGAAAGGGAGCGCACCGGTCCCCGGGCGTAGGGGATGATACAGTATGTGCAGAAGTTCACGCAGCCGTCCTCGATTTTCAGCATGGCGCGGGTGCGGCCCTCCATGCCGCCGGCAGGCAGCACCTCAAACACCCGCCGCTCAAAGGACTTGTCAAGGGCCTCCAGATTTTTCTTTCCGGCGGCAGCCTCCTCAAGCAGGGAAATGAACCCCTCCCGGTCACCGGTACCGGCGATGAGATCCGCCCCCAGCTTCCGCACATCCTCCGGATGGGTCTGGGGATAGCAGCCGCACACTGCCACCACCGCCGCCGGATGCTGCTTCTGTACCCGGTGGATCACCTGCCGGGACTTCTGGTCGCTGACGGCAGTGACGGAGCAGGTATTCACCACATAGGCGTCGGCCTCGTCGGAAAATTCCACTACCTGATGTCCTTTTGCCCGGAGGGTCTGCTCCATAGCCTGGGTCTCATATTGATTTACCTTGCAGCCAAGGGTGTAAATGGCAACTTTCATAGGTTCTCCTTGCGTTTTCAGAATCGTTCTTATATAATGAATAATTACGCTATTGAAAGAGATTTCCGGGGAGATTCCCGTGATTTCCCTCCCATTATACGTTTATTTTCGAAATAGGGCAAGAGGAGGATTTTTTATGATCTATCTGGACCACGCCGCCACCACGCCGGTCCCCAAGGCTGTGGCAGACGCCATGTACACCGTGCTGACAGAACAGTACGCCAACCCCAACGCACAATATCCCTTCGGACAGGAAATGCGCCGCAGCGTGGAGGATTGGCGGGCTGTGATTGCCAAAGCCGTAGGCTGCGAAGCAAACCAGCTTTTCTTTACCTCCTGCGGCACCGAGGGTGACAACTGGGCCATCCGGGCCGCCTGCTGGCAGAACCGCCATGTGGGCCGCCACATCGTCACCACCGCCGTGGAGCACCACGCCGTCCTCAACTGCTGCCAGCAGCTGGAGCAGGAGGGCTGGGAGGTCACGACCATCCTGCCGGATCAAAACGGCGACATTTCCGCCGAATCCGTTCTGGCGGCGGTGCGGCCGGACACGGCGCTGGTGTCCGTGATGATGGTGAACAACGAGCTGGGCAGCATCTATCCCATTGCAGACATCGCCAAGGGTTTGAAGGCCGTCAACGAAAAAACCCTGCTCCACACCGACGCGGTCCAAGGCTTTTTGAAAGTCCCCTTCTCTGCCAAAGCTCTGGGAGCGGACTTCATCGCCATCTCCGGCCACAAGATCGGCGCGCCCAAGGGCATCGGAGCTCTTTACATCGGCCCCCGGGTGCGGAATCCCCGACCCTTGCTGCCCGGCGGCGGTCAGGAAATGGGCCTGCGCTCCGGTACGGAGGCCACTGCCCAGATCGCAGGCTTTGCCAAGGCGGTGGAGCTCCGCTGGGATCATCTGGAGGACAAGCTCCGGCACATGGCAGAGGTCAAGGCCTACGCCGTGGAAAAGCTGACGGCCATTCCGGACCTCCAGATCATCGGCAGCGGCAAGGCCCCCCATGTCCTGTCCGTCTCCATGGCGGGCTGGCCCAGCCAGAACGTGGTCACGGACCTGGGCAGTCAGGGCATCTGCATTTCCGCCGGGTCCGCCTGTCACCAGGGCAAGTCCAGCCAGGTGGTGGCGGTGCTGCATCTGCCCAAGCGGGTGGCCGTCGGTGTCATCCGGCTGAGCTTCGGCCCCGAGACCACCTTCGCCGAGATCGACGCCTGTGCGGAGGCTCTCCGGAATCATCACGATCACCGGATGCCCATGCTATAAAGCTATAAAATCTCAAGGGGGAGCAGACTCCCCCTTGAGAATTCCCCACACGGTTCACTGCTATGCAGAAGGTGAATTGCCGCAAAGCTGCAAGAGACGCCCCTCTGGAGAGCTCGCTATGCTCGCACACTTGTGAACCGCAAAGTATGTTTTGTCAGGTACACGCCCTGACAAAACATGGATTCCATTTATTATTCTGAATAAGGAATTTCATTTTATGAATTTCAGCTATCTTCGCCGGGAGCCCGGCTTCTACCGCCGGGTCTTTACACTGGCTCTGCCAGTGGTCCTTCAGAACCTCATCACCACCTCTCTTGGCTTCATGGATACCTTCATGGTGGGTCTGGTGGGTCAGGAGCAGATGTCCGCCGTCACCGTGGCCAATGTACCCATCTACATCATCCAGCTCATCGTTTTCGGTCTGCAAAGCGGCTCCCGCGTGCTCATCAGCCAGTTCTGGGGTCGGGGAGATCGGGAATCCATCAACCGGGTCATGGGTATCGGCTTCTTTGTGGCAGGAGGCATTTCCACCCTCTGCGCTCTGACCATGGGGCTGTTCCCCCGACAGGTGCTGATGCTCATTACCGACAATGCCCGTCTGGTGGAGTTGGGCACCTCCTACATCCGCATCGTGGGCTTCTCCTATATTCTCAACTCCCTCTCCTCCATCTACATCGGTATGCAGCAGAGCATTGAGAATCCCCGCTTCGGCATGACGGTATTCGCCATTTCCACCGTCTGCAACACCGTAGGCAACTACATCCTGATCTTCGGCAAGCTGGGTCTGCCCGCACTGGGGATCACCGGCGCCGCCATCGCCACCTTCTCCTCCCGTGTGGTGGAATTTGTCATTTCCCTCGTCTACGCCCTGCACTGCAAGCAGATGCCTCTGTTGCCCGCCTGTATTCTCCGGCCCGGCAAGGCCACCTTCCGCAGCTTTGTGAAGTTCTCCACGCCGGTGCTGCTGAACGAGACTCTCTGGGGTACCGGCACCTCACTCTACACCGTCATCATGGGCCACATGGCGGGCAGCACAGACCTGATCTCCGCCTACACCGTGGCGGGCAACATCGACAAGATGGTGACGGTAGCCATCTTCGGCGTGGCAGCGGCGGCCGCCGTGATCGTCGGCAAGGAGGTGGGCATGGGCGGCAAAAACGCCTATCCCATTGGTCAGGCCCTGACCTTTGTGGCCTTTTGCACCGGCTTTGGTGTCGCAATAGCGGAGCAGCTGCTGTTCTGGCTCGTGCTGAAGCCCCACGTGCTGCCTCTGTTCTCCATGACCGCCGCCTCAGCGTCTCTCTGCGTGACCATGATGATCTGCTACTCCATCTCTGCCCCGCTCCACGCCTTTGCCACCACCGGCATCGTGGGCGTTCTCCGGGGAGGCGGCGATGTGCGGATTGCCATGCTGATCGACGTTCTCCCCCTGTGGTGCTTCACCCTGCCGCTGCTGGTGCTGCTGGGGCTGGTACTCCACGCTCCCATCGCCATCTTCTGCTTCATCATGGCCACGGAATCCGCTTTGAAGGTTCCCTTCGGCCTGCACCGGATCCGCAGCGGCAAGTGGATCCATGACGTGACCCAAGATCTGAACGCATAGGAGGGATCGTATGAAATCTCTGTTCCGCTGTCCTGTCTGCGGCGGTCCGCTGGACCGGGAGGAACGGGTCTACCGCTGCGCTGACCGACACAGCTATGACATCGCCAAGGAGGGCTACACCTATCTGCTGCCCCCCAATCAGAAGCACTCCGCCGATCCCGGCGATGACAAGGCTATGTCGGCAGCCCGCCGGGATTTCCTATCCAAAGAGTATTATATGCCGCTCTTAAATACGCTTTGTAGCCGGATTTTGCCGCTTGTGGGCGAGCATCCGGTGATTTTGGATGCCGGCTGCGGAGAGGGGTACTACACTGCCGGCATCCGGGCAGCCCTGACTGCCGCCGGGAAAACGCCCGCTATAGCCGGTATCGACATCTCCAAATCTATCCTCCGGCTGGCCGCCAAACGGGAAAAGCAGGTGGAGTTCGCGGTGGCCTCCTGCTATCATCTTCCCTTTGCGGATGAAACAGCAGACCTGCTGCTGGACTGCTTCTCCCCCTTGGCCATTGACGAATTCCGCCGGGTCCTGAAGCCCGGAGGCCATTTTCTCTATGTGGTACCCGGCGCCGACCATCTGTGGGAGCTGAAGCGGGTCCTCTACGATGCGCCCTACCCCAACGAGGAAAAAGAGACTCCCTACGAGGGCTTCACCTATGAGGCCATCGTTCCGGTGGATTTCACCCTCCATCTGGCAAATCAGGCGGATATCCAATCCCTCTTCCGGATGACGCCTTACTGCTGGAAAACCCCCAAGGCGGGCGTAGAGCGGATGGAAGCGTTGGAAAATCTGGACTGTCAGGCGTCCTTCCGCATCCACATCTTCAAAAAGCTGTAAAAAATACGGGCCGGTTTTGAAAACCGACCCGTATTTTTGTCCTTCTGTCAGATGGTCTGACCGGCCAGCCGCAGCCCCCGGCCAAAATCCTGAAATGCCTTTGTGATCAAGCCCTGACCAACGGTGTTGGGATGGGTGCCGTCAGCGCAGAGAGTCTGCTCCAGGTGGCCGTAGTCCAAAAAGGCTCCACGGACATCCACCAGCGGCACATTTTCCTCCCGGGCCAAACGCTCCACCGCACGGGAATACCGCTCCTGCCAGACGTAGATGTTGCCCACGTCTCCCAGCCAGCGCATCACAGCCTCTTTGTCCAGATCTCCGCACCACCAGTTGAAAAAGCGCTCGCTGTCCAGCGGCGGCAGGTTGGTAAGGATGGGCCGGATACCGTGGCTCCGTACCCGCCGGATCATCTCCCGGTACAGCTCCACAAATTCTGGCAGCGGCACGTTGGGCTGATGGTCCCCCGTGGGGTCCTCCGCGATCTCCTTCCAACGGAAGTCGCAGTCATTGCCGCCGAAGTCCATCACCATCATGTCGCAGGGCAGTTTCCGGGCCAGCATCCGGTCCAGCAAGCGGCTGCCCTTGCGGACCGTGGCTCCAAAGTGCGCGTCATTATGAATGGAAAGCTGAAATTCCGATTCCAGTGCCTCCACATTGATCTCATTATGAGTACGATAGCGCCGGTCACCCAGATCTACCTGAATTCCCTTCAAGATGGAATCCCCTAACAGGGTCACCTGTCTGTTTTGTACCATACGATCACCTCATTGCCATGTAATATAGTTTTCAAAACTATATTACATAGTATTCATCGTTTTGTCAAGAGCTATTCTTCAAAACGAAGGAACCATGACCCCGGCAGTCTGCTCGGTCAGCTCAAACGCCGCTCCTTGCAGGTGGTGGACCGCCTCCGCGGGCCACAGCTCCAGAAACGGCTCCACGCTGTCCACCTCCGTCAGGCCGTAGGGCGCGTGGTGGTAGTGCATGGGCACCACGCAGCGAGGATGCAGCGCATCGCACACTGCCTTTGCTCCGGCGGCATCCACTGTGTAAACACCCCCGACCGGCACCAGTACGGCGTCCACCGGGCCGATGGCCGCCGCCTGCTCCGCCGTCAGCTGGTGCCCCAGATCGCCCAGATGGGCCACAGACAGGCCGCCGGCTGTAAAAATCCGGACCGTGTTGGTCCCCCGCAGCGCGCCGCCCCGGTCATCATGAAAGGTCTCTACCTCCCGGACCGTAAACGGGCTTTCCCGCTCCGGCAGCAGCTCCACACAGTCTGTGGCGTGATGGTCAAAATGGCCGTGGCTGCAAAAAACGGCGTGAGCCTGTATGTGCAAAGGCGGATACCCCGCCACGCCGGTATACGGGTCCAGTACAATGCGATAGCCGTCCTCCTCCAAAAGAAAACAGGCGTGTCCCAGCCAGGTCAGCTTCATAACGATCCCTCCTAAAATATCAGAAAAGGCAGCGGTCTCCCGCTGCCTTTAGTCTATCAGGTATCACCGGACTTGTCATCCGGTTTTGTGTCGTTTTTCTTCCTGAACAGCGGTTTTTTCATTCCGCTCCGCCGCCGGATCTTCCGCAGGATGACCACCGCCGCCACGATGATGACCGCCCACAGGATCAGCCACATCCAGCTGTACGCCAGCGCCACGGCGAAGTCCTCCATGCCGTTCACAAAGGAATGCCAGCCCCGGCTCATAGCGCTGCTCAGGCGATCTCCGAAATTCTCCGGCAGTTCCTCCGTGTCGGAATACTTATAGACCTCCGACACATGGACGTTGATGGTGGCGAAGTCCACCAGCGCGTCATAGTGCCGCAGGGTGCCGGAAAGGTCCTCGATATTCCACTCTGTTTCGGAAATGGCGGACTCAATGGTGATGATGTCCTCCATGTTTTCCGCCTGGGACAGCAGCTTTTGCAGCCGCTCCAGCTTGATCTGCTGGGTCTTCAGGCGGCCCGCCGTGTCATAATAGGTCTCTGTGATATTTTCCAAATTGGTGTTCCGCCACGTCACATGGGCAAGCTCCCCAGCCTGATCCAGAAAGCTCTGAAACTGAGCGGAGGGCACCCGGACGGTATAATCCGCCCATCGGTAGCCCCGGCTCCCGCCGCCTACGGTGCTGCTCTCCAGATAGCCGCCCTTGACCTCCGCCAGTGCTGCCAGCGCCTTGACGGCCTCGTCAAACTCCGTGGTCTCCAGATTGATGTCCCCGGTGTAGATGATCTTCTGGTTTTCCAGAACACCTCCGCCGCTGTCCCGGCCCTCGTCATCATAGCCGTTGGTGTCAGCGTCGAAATATCCCTTCTCCTCTGTCACGGCGGGGCTTTCCGCAGGGTGGTCGTTGGCGCTGGAATCAACGGAAGCCGCAGTTTTGCTGCTGGCTCCGCAGGCAGTCAGACTCAGGAGCATGGTCAGTGCAAGAAAACAGACAAATAACCTTCTTTTCATGGCGCCTCCTCCTTTTTCAGCGGTCGTGCCGCTCTTCTACTTATATAGACGAAATTCCCGCCAAAAAGTTCCGCCGCTCTCAACATTTTACCGACTTGTATTTTTCTGCCGCCTGCTGTAAAATGGGGCCAATCGGGAATATGTTTGATCTTTAACGGGATTTTTACAAAGCTATACGATTCAGGAGGAAACTGCAATGACTTATCAGGAAGTTTTGGAGCAGGCCCGGACCTGCATGGGCAAATGCCACGCCTGCCCTGTGTGCAACGGCCTCGCCTGCAAAAACACGGTCCCTGGTCCCGGCGCCAAGGGTCTGGGCACCGGCGCCATCCGCAACTACCAGAAATGGCAGGAACTGTGCGTCAATATGGACACCATCTGCGAAAACGGTGATGTGGACACCTCTTATGATTTCTTCGGCCACAAGCTGACGATCCCCGTAATGGCCGGCCCCGTTGGTGCCGTGGCTATGCATTACAGCGACAAATATGACGACCTGCGCTATAACAATGTACTGGTGGAGGGCTGCGCCAAAGCCGGTATCCTCGCCTTCACCGGTGACGGCACCAGCCCCGCCGTCATGGAAGGCGCTGCGGATGCCCTGAAAGCCAACGGCGGCTGCGGTGTTCCCACTGTGAAGCCCTGGAATCTGGAAACCGTCCGGCAGAAGATGGACCTGGTAAAGGCCGCTGATCCCTGCGCCATCGCCATGGACATTGACGCCGCCGGTCTGCCCTTCCTGAAGGGGATGACTCCCCCCGCCGGCAGCAAGACCATGGATCAGTTGAAGGAGATCGCTGCCATGGCAGGCAAGCCCTTTATCCTCAAGGGCATCATGACGGTGAAGGGTGCGGAAAATGCCCTGGAAGCCGGTGCCGCTGGTATCATCGTCTCCAACCACGGCGGCCGTGTGCTGGATCAGTGCCCCGCCACCGCCGAGGTCCTGCCCGCCATTGTGGACGCTGTGGGCGGCAAGATGAAGGTCTTTGTGGACGGCGGCATCCGCTCCGGCATGGACGTGTTCAAGGCTCTGGCTCTGGGTGCCGATGCGGTGCTCATCGCCCGCCCCTTCGTCACCGCGGTCTACGGCGGCGCTCAGGAAGGCGTGCAGGCCTATGTGGACAAGCTTCAGGCAGAGCTTGCGGACACCATGGCCATGTGCGGTGCTCACAGCCTGGCCGACATTGATCGCTCTATGCTCTTCGGCTTTTGAGTGACGTGAACGCAGATAAGATCCCTGTCCCGGCGCAGCCGGAGGTCCTGCTGCACTGTCTCATGGACATTGCGGAAGCGCTTCTGGCTGTAGGGGCAGAGGTAAACCGGGTAGAGGACACTCTGACCCGCATGGGCACAGCTTACGGGGCAGTGCGGATGAACGCCTTTGTCATCACCTCCAGCATCGTGGTGACTATGACGCTGCCCAGCGGGCGGGACATCACCCAGACCCGCCGGATCCTGACTCCCGGCGGCACGGATTTCACCGTTCTGGAAGCGCTGAACGATCTGAGCCGCCGGTGCTGCGCCGATCCTATTCCGCTGGATGAGCTGCGCCGGGAAGTTGCCCAGATCACGGCAGAAGCCCCCAAGCCACTGCTGGTCTACCTGGGCAGCGCGCTGGCCGCAGGAAGCTGCGCCCTGTTTTTCGGCGGTTCCATGACGGATGGTCTGGTGGCTGCCCTGTTTGGCTTGGTGATCTGCCGCCTCCAGCGGCATTTTGGCCCTCAGTGCCCCAACCGCTTGGTATTCAATCTGCTCTCCGCTCTGGCTGTTGGCATCAGCATTACCCTGTGCGCCTTTTTCCTGCCGGAGCTCCACGCCGACAAAATCCTGATCGGTGACATCATGCTGCTGATCCCCGGTCTGGCCATGACCAACGCCGTCCGGGACACCATGGTAGGCTCCCCGATCTCCGGCGCCATGCGGCTCATCGAAACGCTGCTGTGGGCCGGGGCGCTGGCTATGGGCTTCATGAGCGCCTTTTTACTGATGGGAGGGATCGGACTGTGATCGTGCAGCTTCTCACATCTTTTACCGGGGCGCTGGGTTTTTGTCTGGTGTTCCACCTGCGTCGGCGGTATATGTTCGCCGCTTCTCTGGGGGGTCTGCTGACCTGCGGCGTCTATCTGGCGGCCGCCTCGATCTGGTCCGGTATCCTGCTCCCCACCCTGACCGCCGCCGCCTTTGCCGCGTTGTATGCGGAGTTTCTGGCTTGGTTTATGGGTGCGCCCGCCACGCTGTTTCTGATCCCCGCGCTGCTGATCCCGCTGGTGCCGGGACGACCGCTCTATTATGCCATGTACTATGCCGTTCAGCAGGACATGGATCTGTCGGCGGACTTTGCCCGCCAGACCGCTCTTTATGCCCTTGGGATCGCACTGGGCGCCAGTCTGGTGTGGGCCCTTGCCGATATGCGCCGCCACCTTAAGCAAAACGGTTTTGGAAATTGAATCCAGCAAAAACCCGCCGCTGACAAAAGTCAGCGGCGGGTTTCTTACTTATAGATTTACAATATTCGCCCGCAGGAGGTTCAGCTCCGTCCGGTCATGGGTCACCAAAATCACCGGCTTGGTTTCCGCCGCCGCAGCGACGCACAGCACCGCTCTCCGGCAATTTTCCTCATCCAGCCCTGTGAACGGCTCGTCCAGCGCCACGGCGTCTGATACTGCCAGCAACGCCCGGGCCAAAGCCAAGCGGCGCTTCATGCCGCCGGACCACTCTCGCACCGGCTTGCCCGTCTCCCAGGTCAGGCCCAGCGCCGTGAGCATGGCCGCCGCTTTCGCTTCCTCGTAGTCCGTCCCCAGCGCAAACCGGAGATTTCCCAAGGCGTCCAGTCCCTCTAACAGGCGGTCCTCCTGAAAAACGGCGCTCCAACGGACGGCCGTTCCCATCAGTTCGCCGCTGTCTGGCTTTTCCAGACCCAACAGGATCCGCAGCAGGGTGGTCTTTCCCACGCCTGACGGACCCCACAGGGCCGTGACTCCCACACCGACGGTAAAAGACACGTTTTCCAGCACCGGAAGGTCTCCGTAGGCTTTGCATAGGTTTTTGATTTCCATCACAGCCCCGCCTTTCCCATCAATCGGTCCACCAGCGCCAAAAACAGCCGCTCAAATACCACTGACACCGCCACGATGGTGACGGTCCATGCAAACAGATCCGCCGTCTGGAAGTAGACCTTGGCGGTGTATAGCCGCTCTCCCATGGACCCGGCGGGCAAGCCGATGATCTCCGCCGCTGCCCCGGCTTTCCAGCAAAGCCCCAGGCCCAAAGATACCGCCGTGCGGAAATAGGGCATCACCTGCGGCAGATAGATGCCGCGGAGCCGCCGCCCAAAGGGGACCCGGAACACCCGGGCCATTTCCAGAAGCCGACGGTCCGTGCGGCAGATACCCTCCAGCACATTCAGGTACACCGGCGGGAACACCATCAGCGCCGAGATGAACAGGGACAGGCTCTGGCTGTTGAGCCACACCAGCGCCAGAATGATGAAGGACGCCACCGGCACCGCCTTGACCGCCGCCACCAGCGGGGCCATCAGCCCCCGGAACCACTGTTTCCACGCCGCCAGTGCCGCCAGCGCGACCGCCAACACCGTGGCGAGCAGAAATCCGCCGAAGATCCGGACGGCGGACCAGGCCACCGTCCGCCAGAAAGCGGCGGTAACGGCCAGCTGCCCCAGCCGCAGCAGCACATCAGCGGGCGAGGCCAACAGCAGCTCGCCGTGGGGATAGACCGCTGCCAGCGCCATGGCCGCGATCTGCCAGACCGCCAGCCAGAAAAGCACCGCCCACAGGCGGAGGTCTGTTTTTCTGTCCATAGGCGGCGCTCCTTTCTATCGTAAATTCAGATATAGGCCAAGTGTAGCTCTGCCTGCGCGGATTTTTCGGTTTTATCCACCGTAGTAAAAATTATCCCCGGGCAAAGTGCCGCCCACGGAGGAAGGCTCCGCCTCGGAAAGCACCTTCAGATAGCCAGAGAGCTTATCCTTCATCTCACTGCCGGTGAGACAGACGATGTTGCAATAGGGCAGTGCCTTTTCCGCCACAGGGGCGGCCTCGATGATGCCGTACTCCGCGATCAGCTGGGCGGCGTCCGCGTTGTTGGCGTTGACCCACTCCATGCTGGCGGCGTAATTCTGGAGGAAGCTGTCCACCGCGCCGGGATTGGCCTCCACCACATCCCGCCGGGCCACGATGACGCCGGTGATGAGCGCAGAACCGTTGTCTAGCTTGTCCCACTCCGCCGTCAGGTCCAAGGCCATCCGCAGGCCCTCGATCTTGGTCTGGGCCACGGTGACAAAAGGCTGAGGCAGCAGGGCAATCGATGCCTGTCCGGAGGCCAGCGCTGCCACACACTCGCTGTGCTCGCTCTTCCAGTCGATGGTCACATCCTTGTCCGGGTCAATGCCGTTTTCCGTCAGCAGATACCGCAGGGCATATTCCGGGGTACTGCCCTTACCGGCGGCCACGATGGTCTGGCCCTTTAAGTCCGCCATAGACTGCACCGTTCCCCCGTTTTCCACGATATACAGCACACCAAGGGTGTTCACCGCCAACACCTCCACGGCGCCGCCGGTCTTGCCGTACAGCACGGCGGCCAGATTGGCGGGGACACAGGCCATGTCCAGGTCGCCCTTGATGAGGGCGGGGGTCACCTCGTCGGCGGAACCGGCCAGGGTGAATTCGTAGGTATTGCCGGTGGATACCACATTCTCCTTGCCCTCCATCATCTCATTGGCCGTGTCGCTCAGACTCATCAGTTCCACCAGGCCCATGGCGGTGGGGCCTTTCAGTGCAGCAATTCTGAAATGGGCAGTAGCCGCCTCTGTACCATCCTGCGTTTTGTCCGCCGGTTCTTCCGTTTGGGCAGGTTCCTCTGGCTGCTCCGGTTCGGAGGTTTTCTGGCCGCAGGCAGTCAGGGACAGGGTCAGGGCCAGAGACAGGCCCAGCGCCAACAGTTTTTTCTTCCAGTTCATGGTTTTTCTTCCTTTCATACGCTCCCCGCCGGGGCATAGACGGTCTTGGCGGTGACACCCTCCAAGCGGCCCAGTTTTCCAGACAGGGCGGAGATGACATCGCCGGGGGCATCCATGGCCACGCTGATGATGTTCACGCCCTTCTCCCGGTAGGGTACGCCCATGCGGCCCACGATATACGGTCCGTACTGGTGCAGCAGGTCATTCAGTGCCGCGACCTGCGTGCCCTCCCGGACAATGATGGCAATGACGGCCACCCGCGTTTCCACAGCTTCCACAGCGGTCTCTCCTTTTCAAAAAGTAATACATCCCTCCTGCCGTTCAGCAGAGGGGATGACAAATGTACAGCGATCTTGTCCTTCCTCATCTTTCGGTTCGGAGCATCCTCACCGGCAGAACGGTATGCGGGCATGGTGTCGCCGGTCAGAAACACTTTCCGGAGACGCTCCAACCATAACATACCCGTATGGTCCTGTCAAGACGAAGCCCCGCCCCGGAATGATCCGGGACGGGGCATAAACGTTTTTCTTATTACATGCCGCAGGGCTGATAGGTAGAAGTCAGCACCTGTTCAAAGGCCGGGGCATCCGGCGTTTCGATCCGCCGGAGGATCAGTTCGCCGGCAGTCTCGCCCAGCTTTTCCACCGGCTGGATGATGCAGTCCATCTGCTTTGAATACAGATAGTTAATATCCGAATCGTAATCCACGAAGGTGACCAGATCGATGTCCTCTCCCAGCTTGAGGCCCTTCTTGTGGAGGTAGATCACCGTCTCCGAGGCCATCAGGCCCTGAGCCACCACCAGCGCGTCACACTTCTGCTCCAGCAGCTCATCCAGACAGGACTGGGCGCTGTTTTCCATAGAGTTGCCGTAGCGGATCAGCAGGTCATCCTGAGGCAGGCCGCAGTCCGCCACTGCCTCCTGATAGGCAGCGATCCGCTCCTTGGTCGAGGACAGCCGGGGCAGGCCGCCGATCATGCCGATCCGCTTGTCGCCCTTGCCCGCCAGACGGCAGACGCTGCGGTAGATCGGTTGGAAATTGGACACGCTCACCGACGGGAACCGCTTTGTGTCAAAGGTCCGGTCCACCAGCACCACCGGAAATCCGGCGGGGATCAGGGACTCGAACCGGCTGAAATCCTCCATGGTGCTGGCGATGAGCAGCCCGTCCACCAGTCCCGCGGAAAGCAGGCGGATATTGGTCTCCTCCCGCTCCGGATTCTCCTTTGTATTGGCAATGATCAGATGGTATCCGTGGGCAGAGAGATAATTCTCCACGGATTCGATCATCGTTGCGAAAAACTTATTGGAAATATCCGGAACGATAAATCCAATGGTTTTTTTCTTTCCGGTCCGGAAGCTTCTGGCCGAGGCGTCCGGCGTGTAGCCCAGCTCCGCGATAGCCCGGTAGACCTTCTCCTTGGTCTCGCCGGAGACGTAGCGGGTCGAGTTGATGGTGTGGGAAACCGTGGCGGTGGAAACACCCGCCAACCTTGCCACATCGCTGATGGTCACCTTCATGATCGTTCACCTCTTTACGCAATTTTTCTACGTTTGCGTAATCATTTGCATTTTACAGTATACGCCCCCGCTTCATATAACGTCAAGTCTTTTTTGGCTCCTTTCTTCTACTTTTTCGCTTTTTTATCAAATTCCAACCAAATCCTCGCCATTTTGCCCAATATGCTCTCAGAATGTTATGCAAAATGCTGATTGCCATTTTTTATCGTCCATGATAAGATAGTAAAAGCAAAGAAATAATCGTTTGCGCAAACGATTCTTTAATCTTTTAAAGTTTTTTCAATATTGAAAGGAGTTTTCCCATGCTCACGAAGATTGGTATCAATGGCTTTGGCCGCATTGGCCGTCTCACTTTCCGCGCTGCCCTGACTCATGACGATGTTGAGGTCGTCGCTCTGAACGACCCCTTCATGAACCCCGAGTACATGGCTTACATGCTCAAGTATGACTCTGTTCACGGCAAGTTCCCCGGCACTGTCGAGGCTTATGACGGCGGTCTGATCGTCAACGGCAAGAAGTACCCCGTCTTCACCTCTATGGAGGTCAAGGACATTCCCTGGGCTTCCGTGGGTGCTGAGTACATCTGCGAGTGCACCGGCAAGCACCTGACCAAGGAGCTCTGCCAGGGCCACATCGACGCCGGTGCCAAGCACGTCATCATGGGCGCTCCCTCCAAGGATGACACCCCCATGTTCGTCTGCGGCGTCAACCTGGATAAGTATACCAGCGACATGACCTTCGTCTCCAACGCTTCCTGCACCACCAACTGCCTGGCTCCCATTGCCAAGGTCCTGAATGACAAGTTCGGCATCGTGGAAGGCCTGATGACCACCGTTCACTCTGTCACTCCCACTCAGAAGCTGCTGGACGGCGCTTCCCTGAAGGATTGGCGCGGCGGCCGTGCTGCTACCGGCAACATCATCCCCTCCTCCACCGGCGCTGCCAAGGCTGTCGGCAAGGTCATCCCCGAGCTGAACGGCAAGCTCACCGGTATGTCCATGCGTGTTCCCACTCTGGACGTCTCCGTTGTGGACCTGACCGTCAAGCTGGCTAAGCCCGCCACCTATGAGGATATCTGCAAGGCCATGAAGGACGCTTCCGAGGGCGAGCTGAAGGGCGTTTTGGGTTACACCGATGAGGAAGTTGTTTCCTCTGACTTCCTGGGCGATTCCCGCACCTCCATCTTCGACAAGAAGGCCGGTATCGCTCTGACCGACACCTTTGTGAAGGTTGTTTCCTGGTATGACAACGAGTGCGGCTACTCCAACAAGATGGTGGAGCTGATCCGTCACATGTCCGCTGTTGACCACAAGTAAGTTTTCAAGCATCATGAAGCGGCATGGCGTTCTGCCATGCCGCTTCAGCGTGTAGAAAAAGTCTTTTCTCTCTGCTGAGTCTATTTTCAGAGCTTTACAACTGTTCTGAAGCTTTTTGATTTCAATAGCGCAACACCCTTTTTGGGGTGGCCGCGCACACGCTTCCTCACCGCTGTGGAAAATCTGTCGCTTTCTTGGCAGGCGCAAAACCGCTCGCCGCAAGAGTTCCGGCAAAAAGCGCAAATTTCTCAAGAGAAATACAGAAAAGGGCTTGACTTTTTTAAAGTCTCTGTTATAATAATATCGCTGTCTGTTCAAGACAACAAGTGCATAGCGGAAAAGCGCTGGACACAGCTATGGAGAAGTCGCCTAGTTGGTCGAGGGCGCATGATTGGAAATCATGTAGGCTCCTAAAGGGTCTCGAGGGTTCGAATCCCTCCTTCTCCGCCAAAGAAAACGTTCTATTTGTTGTCAAATAGAACGTTTTCTTTTAGTTTTCTGCTGTTTTGTGCTCGAAAAGTTCTGATTTCGAGTAGTGTCCAAAACCACTACCCCTAAGTTTACCCCTAAAGCACATTTCTACGAAAAATTCCGCCAGAAAAAATTTTTCTGACGGAATTTTTTTATGCCTTCTTTTGACCTAAATTGTCGTAGTAGTTCTGCATCCGGGCAGCGGTGTCCTTCTTCATCTGGTCGCTGGTATGGGTGTATACATTCAGCGTAAAGCTGGCAGTAGCATGACCCAGCAGGTCCTGTACGCTCTTGACGTCCGCGCCGGAGGCAATCGCAATCGTAGCCGCCGTGTGACGCAAATCGTGGGGTCTTGCATCCGGACGCCCAATTTCAGCAACGATTTTCTTGAACGTCTTGTAAAATGTTGAAATCGCAATGTTCTCTCCGATTTCCGTTGTGAACACAAGGTTGTGCGGGTTGCTCCACAGTTCACCTGCAAGCAGTCTGTTTTCCGCCTGCCGCGCCCTCTCTGCCCTCAAATACTGAAAGGCAATGTCCGGCGGTACGATTTTCCGAACCTTTCCGTTCTTAGTGGTCGGAGCGATGTAATATTTTCCGTTCTTTTTCTTCTCACGTTGGAGCTGCTGGCTGATAGTGAGCTTTTTTCCCTCAAAATCAACCTGGTCCCACGACAGCCCCAAGCATTCCCCCTCCCGCAGTCCTGCAAACAGGCATAGCGCATAGGCGTTTCTCATGGGGTTATCCTCTATCGCTTTTAAGAACAAAGGGATTTCCGCATCCGTCAGGGGTTTGATTTCCCTTTGTATCACCTTGGGAACCTCTGCGGCTTCACACGGATTCATCTGAAGCATTCCCTGTTTTTTTGCCATAGAAAATGCTTTGTGTAGAATGGCGGAGATATTCTTTACCGTCTTTGCAGAGGAACCGGAAGCAATCATAGCGTTATACAGCTTTTGAATATGGATGCCCTTTACTGCCTGTACCTTCAAGGCTCCGATAGCTGGCTTGATATGGGTCCGAATCGCTGTTTCATAGCTGCTGTATGTCAGCGGCTTGACTTTGGCCGCACAGAAGGTTTCCATCCAATCATCCAGCCATTCCGAAACAGTTGTTTTGTCCGGCTCCTGATAGGTGCCGTTGTCAACAGCTACCTGAATACTCGTCATTTTCCTGCGGACCTCGGCTTGTGTTTTCCCGTACACACTTTTTCTGTCCGGCTTTCCCGTTCCGGGGTCCATCCCAATCGTGATACGCGCCTCCCACGTTCCATCAGGGCGCTGGCGGATTGAGCCAGCGCCTTGCGCGTTTCTTGTTGTTGCCCGTCTTGGCATGATTATCTTCCCTCCTTAGACTTCCAGCATTTTCAAAAGGCAATCCCCGCAAAGGATATTGACCGTCTTAGTTGCCCGGACGGACTGCCCGCATTTGGGGCAAATCAGCTTGCGGGTGCTGCTGGGGCGTTTGCCTCCCGGTGCGGTATTGGCTCCCGCTTGGGCTGTTCCCCCGGTGGCTCCAGTACGAATGAACGGTGGCAGACTGCTGCGCCCTATCTTGATTTCAGACCAGTTTTTTGAAAGTGCATATTCAACTAAACCATCATTCGGCGTGGTGTTCCAACCGTACTGTCCACATGGCACACAGGTCAGTCCGTGGGCTTCCGCAACTGCCTTGAATTTGCCGTTATGATACTTCCCGCCTCTGCTGACCTCTTTGATACCATTTTCCCGGCAGTACAGGTGGACCATTTCGTGGAGCATGGTATCTAAAGTTTCCTCGATTGGGTAATTCAAAACTTCGGCAGCAATGTTAAGTTCAAAGGCTCCGTCGTCTTTGCGCCGCCATACCTTAGCAGTCGTGCAATGACCATAGGTTCCCGGCTTGCTTTGAACTGTGATAATTGGAATTGGCAGCGTTCCAGAAAAGAAATCCGTATTCAAATTATTGTAGATGTGTTCTAGCTGGCTGACGGCTCGACTCATTTCCGTTGTTTCTTTCATAGCGGTGTCCCCCATTATATAGAGTGCGCGCAGCGAACTCGCTCGCGAGATCGCTTGATTTCCCCGCTATGCACACTTCCTTACAAGTCAAGGGAAAAGGTGTGGAGATTTTTCAGCATGAAAAATACAACCCGACCTTGACTTGTAATGATGGGTGCTGCACTGTCCCGCAGGGACACCTTATTCTCCCGTCCTCAGATTTCAACAAACGGGACCTTTAACATTTTGATGTTGGCAGGCTCCTGCTTATCGTAAAGAATGGCATGGAGCGGCGGCAGCTCCTTGATTGTATCCGGAGAAACCTTGTATTCCCGAACGATCTTTTTCGTTCCCGCTCCGTCAGCATCCAGCAGAATCCCGGCAGACTTGTGCGTAGTTTCCACGCTAGCTTTCGTCCCGATAATATTTGCCATTGTCTCTGCGTCTGCCGCCGAATTGAGCCGCATAACCACATATTGACCGCAGTTTTCCAGCACCCTTTCTGCAAACGATTCGGATACGGCAGACAGGTCGGCAATTGACTGCGTTGCCACGATAATTTGGAAGCCTTGGCTCCGTGCCTGTGCGAAAATAGGCATAAGCTGTTCCGTTGCATATGCTCCCAGCTCGTCCATGATAATCAAGCGCCGCCACCCATCCGGGCGCTGTGTTGCGATCATATGCCGTACATCATGAATGAACAGCTTACCGATTGCTCTTGTGTAATCGGTGTATTTGAAAGAATCCAAATCCGCGAAGAAGATTGCCTCCTTATCACGCGCCATCGATGCGTTAATGCCCTTATGCTCCGGACCACCGAAGAAAGATGCACCATCCCCCAGAATCAAATCCACATACCGACTCTTGGACAGGGCTGCTTCCTGTGCAATCCCTTTCAGCTTCCAATATTCCTGCTGCTTCTCTTTTGAAATTGTTCCGCTTTCGACAAGCATTGCCAGCAGCTGCATGAAATCCTCATAATCGTAAAAATCGCAAATTGACGCAATGGACAATGGAATTTCAGCCGCACACAGGCATTCGCACACTGCTTTAATCCATGCGGAGGTGCAGGCTTTATAGTGCGGCTCCGTATATTCTGAAATCTCTACCAGCGCATCTGCCGCTTCTGTTGGCGACATTCCATCCAGCGGGTTATACGGCTGACGGCTTTCTTCCTCTGCGTTGAGACTTACCGTGTACATGGTTCGACCATAGCGGGCAGCGATTCTTTTTGTTATATTAAGCAAGCTTCTGCTATCATTGGTTCCGTTCTTGCCAGACAGGATATACACCTCGTCGCTCTGTTGTATCGTCAGCAATATGTAGTTCAGCAGATAGGTGGTCTTCCCGGAGCCAGTGGTTCCCGCCACAAAAATATGGCTTGAGTTGTGGTTGTCAACCTTAGTAGCTTCCGGAAGCCGTGAAGTCTTGGAGGTTTCCAGAAGAACTGCATCCGCAGATGTAGTTCCTACCGTTACCAGCGCAGTCATAGTTATGGATGGAATCAATAGTGCTGGCAGCGATGGAGTAAAAATCCAGTCAATTACTGTAGACGGTGCGAGAGCAAGCAGGCGTTCTACGCTCAAATAATGAAGCATGATACCGTTTGCAGCGACTACCATCATCGTCAGTCCAAACAGTGCGACCTGATACATCACACGCACCTCCGGGCGCTTTTTGGCGTAGCTGTAAATACCCAACATAACTACGGTTGCTGCCGGAGCCATCAGGAAAGAAGCGGTGATTGCCCACGGCAGAATTGCCGCGATTCGCTGACGTAAATAGATATTCTTCATAAGGCATCTCCTTTACTTTTTGAAGTACGACGTATATTTAGACATGGAATGTGTTGCAGACATTGAAACTACACTTTCAATTTCATCCCATGTGCCTGTATCTCTTTTGTTTTTGTGAATGTCCGCCGTTGCAACCTGTTTCTCGATTTCCGCAAGAGGAATTGTCTGAATCCGGACACCGACTCTCTGCGCGCAGCTATGCAGATTTCTGGCGATACTCGGTCGATTGTCCGGCGTAATCCATATCTGCTTCTGATAACTGCTGTTGTCCCGGATGTTCTTTTCCAGCAGGGAAAGCGGCTTGTGATTCAACTCGATTTCATAAGCATGACCACGGAACACAATGTCAGGGCGGTGACGCTGCTTGTCTCCCTTGCTCCGCAATACAGAATCCGTCAGCAGCTCACCGGGAGAGGCTCCCTCAGTGTGTCTGAGCCACGCACAGACCCGACCGACTACCAGAGCATGATGGGTCGTAGCGGACACCTCATAGGTGTGGCTGGTCTGCTTTCCCAGCACCGCCAGCCCCCGCCCGGAGAGATAGTAGCAGTTGGACCCAGCAGAATCCCGGCAGATTTGGAGCAGCCCCATATCGCAGAGCTTACGCAGGCACTTGCGGCAGTAGGTATAGTCGGTATACCCAGCCAGCCATGCAGCATCCGTCGCCCGTATAATTCGCAGTCGGTCAATCACTGCCAGCAGGATATGTTCTCTATCTGAAATCATTTCCATAAGTTACCACCTTTCTACGCGCGACGCGCGTTCTGATTGCCCTTCGTCACATTGCCGCCCTACTTCATAGAAAATATGTGCTGGTTGTCCCATGTAGGGCGGCTGTGGTTCCGGGTGGAAAGCCGGAACCACAGCCGCCCGCCCCTTGCCAGCACACATTTTTCGGTGGCAACCTGGCGCAAATGAACGCGCGACGCGGGGCTATGGAATGCGATGTCTGTCCGTATCAGTTTTCTGCTCCGAACAGCCTCCAATTAGGCTTGTCCTCAACAGTGAAAATGTACTCTCCGGCCCGCTCCGCAATACGGCCTCCGATGGCAGCATCGTATTTCAAAATCTGTTCAATAGTCAATTCACTGGATATAATCGTAATTTTATCCGGTGAAATATATCGACTATTGAGCAGTTCAAAAGCCAGATTTATATCCCCACTCGTAACGCTCCCCTTAAAAAAATCATCAATGTAGAGTACTTTAACCTTTTTCAAGGGTTCCATTTTGCGTTGGTATGCCTCTGCATCATTAACAAGGGATTTCAGTCGAGGTGCATCTGCCCGCCATTGAAAATACTTCATTCGCATTCCACGTTTGAGCAGTAGGCCGCAGGCCGCGGTGCAGAGGTGCGTTTTACCGCACCCCGACGCACCGCCAATGAAAAACCACCCATCAGTAGTTGCGGATGCAAATATCTGGGCAGCCGACTTGAGCTTGGCCTGCCAAGGCTCACATACTTGAAAACGTTCAAACGTACATTTGTCAAATAAATCAGACAATCCCGACTTTGCAATCTGCCGCTGAGTTTCGGCAATAATCGCGCAGGTACATGGTTTGCTGAACCGCTCGCCGTTGGCACCTTGCCAGACAATATGTCCAGTTCCTCCACAGCGCGGGCAGGAATCAGAGCTTGTGTCCGATTCCGCTTCCGCTCTGCGGATATTTTTTCTGAGGCGCTGCAAGGCCGCCATCAAGCGTTCCGCTTCTTTCTCCTTTTCTTTCTCCATTTTTATATTCTTCTCCTTCTCCTTGGTCACGATTTTTGACAGTCGTTGCTTCCTGCTTGCGAATACCCGCCTGCCGGTTCCGCCGATTTTGCTCGCAGCGGGCTTCATACTTTTCGCGGTCGCGATCGATTTGGCTCCTGATCATCGGAAAGATAATTTTTTCATCACCGGGTAAAGGTGTCACCGTCCCGTCCCGGTTATACAGGAGGCATGCCCGGAACAACCTCCCGCAGGCTTCATCGCTTAATTCGTCCATGCCTTCCAGATAGCTATCGTATGCACAAAAATACTTGATTGCCATAATTCTACCTCTCATTCTCCAGAAATCCGCTCGTCCAGCCACTCCCGTAACTGCTTTACGGGAATCAACACTCGCCCTCCCACCCGAATAATCGGAAAGCCATCATCAGCATGAATCAGCTGGTAAACTGTGGGGCGAGAGATGCCCAACGCAGCTGCCGCTTCCGAGATCGACAGCAACATCTTGTTTTCCATAGTTTTAGTCCTCCTTATATGTAAAAAATTTAAAAATGGCAACAAAAAAAGCGCCCCAGAGTCACGCATGGGTATACTACACCCATGCGTGACTCTAGGACGCTCGCACCCGAGACGGACTTGCCTAGACTGGGGACGATCCATGACCCCTCTACCACCCGGTCGTGACTCCCAGTTCTCGCGGTGGTTGGCTTCAAAAAACTAGGAGACTTCGCTTACTGCGGATAAGATCGTTCATAGAGCGCTATCGCCTGATGGCGTCACCCTCCAAGCGATAAGATGGGGGTCTCACCCATCTTCGGTGCGATTCAAACTTGATCGTACCATCCTCTTCTACTAAATTTAGTATATCATCTCGTCTTTACAAAGTCAAGAAAAAGTTTCAAAATGTGATAAAATTTTTTGCTATATTATATTTTCCCGCTCTAAAAGTTGTCACAAAAGCGAAAATATGGCATAAATAGATTAACAGAAAAAACGATTTTTCCACCGTTACTGGAAACAGTCAAATGCGTTTGCTACACACTCTGAATGATAGAAAAAACCTTTGCCACAGGCTGAAACAGAAGCCAGCACCATACCGGGTGCCAAGCGTCCCAGCAGCACAGCAAGTCGTTTGTTCGAAATGTGAGCAGTCTGTCCGTGCCACAAAGAGGTCAATATCCTTTGCGAGGCTGTATAATGCAGCTGGTTTCAGTCGGCTAAAAAAAAACGCGAACATTCAAGAAAATCTTGAATGTTCGCGTTCAAATTATGCTATCTGGCTGCGCTATGAGTTCGCAAAACTCATATTAGCACTTTACCTTTATGTCATGATGCCGGGGTCAAAACAAGCCTTTTATGTATGACCAATAGCAAAGAGCTGGAAAAATAGCGCTGAAATGAGCACCCAGAGGAAATGGCCTTTTGAGGCTGTCTCTCTGGGTGCTTA
>ENA-UEQW01000203-UEQW01000203.1-human-gut-metagenome-genome-assembly--contig:-NODE-203-length-58888-cov-10.467855_pt1 | contig 58888 bp, 48 predicted proteins | sample MGYA00242947_ERZ507947 | MGnify/ENA primary metagenome ERZ507947 (study PRJEB26167, sample SAMN06115421) | human gut metagenome | host: Homo sapiens | place: China:Guizhou | collected 2015-03-17... | reverse complement strand
CTTTGATCCCCACATTTACCGCACCGGAAAATCCGGTATTTTCCTCTAAAAAAATGGTAGGATACTGATGAGATCTCAGCCAATCCACACTTCCGTCAGACGAACCGTTATCCACCACCAGAATCTCAAAATCTTTACAGGTCTGCTTTTCTAAGGCTGCCATACATGGCTCCATAAATTTCAGGCCATTGTAATTGGGAATCACCACCGTTACGGATGTTCCATGCATATTCTGTTCTGCCATGGGCTTATCCTTTCTGCGCTTCGCTGGTTGTTTCCTGTTCTGACGCTTCCTTCATCAGTTCCCTGATGGCCGGATCCTACTCCGTAGTGGGCGAAGGTTGCCGTCTGGTAAATAGGAAAACTGACTGACCCAAAATCTTTATCCTTATTCTTTTCTTCTTCAAGATGCAGACATCTTGTTTCTACTGTATATTCCATTGTGTTCTTCTCCCTTATGCTTTTTCTTTATGCCTCTTCCTTTTTCATGGTCTCTGCAACCTCCGCCTCACAGCTCCTCATAGCCTCCAGTGTCCTTGTCAGCAGTTCATCCAGCGGGATTCCCATCATCTCCGCCCCCTTTTCGATAACCTCTCTGGAGCAGCCCGCTGCAAAGCCCTTGCTCTTGTACTTTTTCTTCAGGGATTTCAGCTCCATATCCTGTACACTGCCAGAGGGTCTCATCAATGCTGCCGCACCGATCAGGCCTGTAAGCTCATCTACCGCATACAACACCTTTTCCATCTCGTGCTCCGGTCTGATATCTACGGTAAGCTCATAGCCATGGCTGCAGACAGAATGGATGATATCCTCAGACACACCTGCTGCCCTTAACAGCTCCGGTGCTTTGATACAGTGCTGCTCCGGATACTGTTCAAAATCAATATCATGCAGAAGTCCTACTATACCCCAATGCTCTTCTTCCTCTCCGTAGCCGCACTCCCTGGCAAAGCAGCGCATGACACCTTCTATGGTCAGACCATGCTGAATATGAAAGGACTCCTTATTATACTTTTTTAACAGGGCAAAAGCCTCGTCTCTTGTAATTCCATCTTCCATTTTGTTCATCCTCCTTTATATACATAATTCCTATCGGTATACTATGCTTATTTTCTTCTGATTATAGCACAGCGCATTTATCCTGTAAACGAGAGAATACAGAAAACGGCAGTGTCTTCTGCTTCTCTGCAGAACCGCTGCCGTTTTCCCTTTTCTTTTTATCCTACATTTTAAACAGAGTCTTCATCAGTCCCCTCCCAAGAGAGGCTCCTACATTACCGCCAAGCTTCTTCCCAAAGCTGCCACCTACGGATTTGCCGAGAGTATTCCCGATCTCTCTTCCTATTGTCCCGGCCGCACTGCCTGCCACCTGATTGACTGCAGATCTTGTTCTCTTCCTCTGGCGCTCCGCTTCCTTTTCCTTCTGCTTCTGAAGAGCTGCCTCCTCCTTCGCCTGAAGCTTTTTCGCCTCAGCCTCTTCTTTTGCCTTCTGCGCTTCTGCTGCATCTGTCAGTGATTTTCTCTGCAGAAATTCATAAGCAGAATCCCTGTCAAAATTTTCCTCATATTTGCTGTAAAGAAGGCTCTCTCTGATCTCCCTTTCTCTCTCTGCATCCGTAATGGCACCCATCCGGCTCTGGGGCGGCAGGATCTTACATTTCTTCACTACAGTCGGGATCCCTTCTTCGTCCAGCACAGAGATCAGTGCTTCTCCAATTCCAAGGCTTGTCAATGTTTCATAAGTATCAAACTCCGGATTTTCCCGGAAGGATGCTGCAGCTGCCTTCGCCTTCTTCTGCTCTGCCGGTGTATAGGCATGAAGGGCATGCTGGATCTTATTGCCAAGCTGGGCAAGCACGCCATCCGGAATATCCTTGGGACTCTGGGTTACAAAGTAAATGCCGACCCCCTTAGAGCGGATCAGCTTCACCATCTGTTCCACCTTCTCAAGCAGTACCCTTGGCGCTGTATTAAAAAGCATATGGGCTTCATCAAAGAAAAAGACCATTTTCGGCTTTTCTGCATCACCTGTTTCCGGCAGTGTTTCAAACAGCTCAGACATCATATAGAGCAGGAAGGTGGCATACATGGCAGGACGTCCAATGAGCTTCTGACAATCCAGGATCTGGATCCTGCCACGTCCCGTATTGTCTGTGCTCAGCCAGTCCCTGATATCTAATGCAGGCTCCCCAAAGAAGAGCTCTGCTCCCTCTGCCTCCAGTGCGATGATCGCCCTGATAATGGCTCCAAGGCTCTGCCTGGAAATATTGCCATAAGTCAGGGAAAACTCCTTTGCATTATCACCCACATACTGCAGCATGGCTTTCAGATCCTTGGTATCGATCAGAAGCAGCCCCTGATCATCTGCGATCTTAAAGATGACAGTCAGGATATCCGTCTGGGTGTCATTCAGATCAAGGATCCGTGACAGCAGGAGCGGTCCCATTTCAGATACTGTCGTACGAAGAGGCATACCCTTCTCTCCATAAATATCAAAGAAATTGACAGGGTACTTTTTCAGGGAAAATCCAAGTTCAGAGAGTCCAAGCTTTTCTACCCGGCTTCTGATATTATCACTGTTTTCCCCCTCAAGACACATACCTGCAAGGTCACCCTTCACGTCTGCCAGAAAGACCGGAACACCACAGTCGCTGAAGGACTCTGCCAGTACTTTTAAGGTAATAGTCTTACCGGTTCCCGTAGCACCCGCGATCATACCGTGGCGGTTTGCCATTTGGGGATAGATAAATACCTTTTCTTCCCCGGATCTGCCAATCAGTATTTTGTTTTCAATAAACATCGTTTCCCCTCCCGATAAAGCGTATGCCCTTCTACAGTCCGCAGAAGGGCAGTCCATAAATTAAATTCAGTTTACCGCACACGGGATATATTTGTCAAAGCCTGTCTGCATATAATGCTTAGCTCAGCTCAGACAGACCCGTATACAGCTCATAATAGCGTCCCTTCTGTACAAGCAGATCCTCATGGTCACCACGTTCAATGATCTCGCCATTCTCCAGTACCATGATGGCATTTGCATTTCTTACGGTAGAAAGTCTGTGTGCGATCACAAGGGTGGTTCTCTGTGCCATCAGTCTGTCCATTCCCTTTTCAATATGCTTCTCAGTTCTGGTATCAACAGAGCTGGTTGCCTCATCCAGGATCAGGATCGGTGCTTTGGAAATGGCAGCTCTTGCAATATTGATAAGCTGTCTCTGTCCCTGGCTTAGGTTTGCGCCATCTCCTTCCAGCAAGGTATCATATCCATTTTCCAGGCGCATGATAAAGGAATGGGCACTGGCCGTCTTCGCAGCCTGCTCTACCTCTTCATCTGTGGCATCCAGCCGTCCATAACGGATATTTTCTCTCACTGTTCCGGTAAAGAGGTGTGTATCCTGCAGCACCATGGCGATACTTCTTCTCAGGTCATCTCTCCTGATCGCTGTTACTGGAATGCCATCAACAGTGATACTGCCTTCGTTAATATCATAGAAGCGGTTGATCAGATTGGTAATCGTCGTTTTTCCTGCCCCTGTAGATCCTACAAAGGCAATCTTCTGTCCCGGCTTTGCATACAGGGACACATGCTTTAAGATCGTTTTGTCCGGATTGTAGCCAAAGGTTACATCTTCCAGGGTAACGGCACCGTTTACCTTCTTATAATAATACTCTGCATCCTCACGCAGAATATCTGTCATGATCCTCTGATCCTTTGCTGCTGCATTCGTCTTCGGGATCACATAGCAGAAGCCTTCTTCCTCTTCTCTGATGGCAATGGCATCCTCCGCATCTTCTGCTTCCGGTGCTTCATCCATTACTGCAAAAACTCTCTCTGCGCCTGCCAGTGCGGAAAAGATCGTGTTGACCTGCATAGCGATCTCATTCAGCGGTCTTGAGAACTGTCTGGAATAGTTTACAAACACAGTCAGTCCACCGATATCAAAGCCACGCAGTACACAGAGGATACCACCGATACACGCTGTCAGGGAGTAGCTCACCTGTCCCATATTTCCCATCACAGGTCCCATGATACCACCAAAAAACTGTGCTTTGATCTGTTTTCCACGAAGATCAGTGTTCAGGTAATCGAACTCCTCCTTTGCCTCTTCCTCGTGGCAGAATACCTTGACAACCTTCTGTCCGGTTACAGTCTCTTCAATATAACCGTTCAGGGTACCAAGTGCAGCCTGCTGTGCACGGTAATACTTCCGGCTCATGCTTCCGATTTTCTTTACTGCCTGCAGCATCAGAGGGATCATCACAACTGTGATCAGTGTCAGCCATACATTGGTATACAGCATCAGGCTGAAGGTTCCGATGATACTGATCAGACCGGAGATCATCTGTACTACAGTATTATTCAGCATTTCCCCTACTGCATCCACATCATTGGTGAAACGGCTCATCAGATCACCGTGGTTATTGGTATCGTAATATCTGACTGGCAGCTTCTGCATCTTCTGGAACAGCTCATTACGCAGTTTCTGGATCGCATTCTGGGAAATACCAATCATGATCTTCTGCTGCATATATTGTGCCAGTGTTCCGACCAGATAGATCATAAGCATCACAAGGACACCCTTTAGCAGAAATGCCACGCTTCCGTTCTCAGACGTCAGTCCATTGATGATAGGACGGAGCATATAGGAGCCTGCCAGGTTTGCTGCTGTTCCTGCGATCACACAGAAAAATACAAGAAACAGCTTTCCCTTTTCGTGGGAAATGTAGGAAAGCAGCCTTCCTATTGTCTTTTTCAGGTTCTTTGGCTTTCCGCCCATTCCCTGTCTGGCTCCATTCCGTCCATCTCTCCGTCCGCCGGGTACACCCCCTGGCATACCGCCCGGCGTTTCGTCATTCTTCGGATTTAAGCGGCTTTCATATTTTTTCTTCAGATATTCAAGCTTTTCTTCTCTCACTGTCCGCTCGCCTCCTTATCCATCTGTGAATAATAAATCTCCTGGTAAGCCTCGCAGGTCTTAAGCAGCTCCTCATGCGTACCCTTTCCCACGATCTCACCTTCATCCAGCACAAGGATCTCATCCGCTTCCATGACAGAAGTGATCCTCTGTGCGATAATGATCTTTGTTGTTTCCTTTAAAAGTCCGGAGAAGCTTTCTCTGATCTTTGCTTCTGTTGCCGTATCTACCGCACTGGTAGAATCATCCAGGATCAGAATCTTCGGCTTCTTAAGAAGTGCTCTTGCAATACAGAGTCTCTGCTTCTGACCGCCGGATACATTGACACCGCCCTGTCCAAGCTCTGTTTCATAGCCTTCTGTAAAGTCTCTGACAAAGCCTGCCTGCGCAGCTGCTGCCGCCTTTTCCACCTCTTCCTCAGAAGCATTTTCATCTCCCCACATGAGATTTTCACGGATCGTTCCTGAGAAAAGGACATTCTTCTGCAGTACCATTCCAACGCCCTCTCTCAAATGCTCCAGCGAGTACTCTTTGACATTGACCCCGTCAACCAGAACTTCTCCTTCATCCGGATCATAAAGCCTTGGGATCATCTGTACCAGTGTGGTCTTGCCGCTTCCCGTAGAGCCAATGATGCCAAGGATCTTCCCACTGTCTATTTTGAAATTGATATGGGAAAGGACAGGCTCCTTGTTTTCTTTATAATAACGGAAGGAAACATCCTTAAACTCTACAGTTCCATTCTCTACCCTCTTATCCTTCTGAGCGCTGTTTTCATCTGTCAGATCAATCCTGGCATCCAGCACCTCTGTGATCCTGTGCAGGGATGCCATTGCCCTTGAGCTCTGCAGAAGCACCATGGCAAGCATCATCAGGGACATCAATATCTGTACAATATAAGTAGTAAAGGCTGTCAGATCACCGACCGGCATCCTGCCGACAAGGATCTGCTTTCCGCCAAACCATACCACACCAAGAGTCGTCAGGTTCATCATCAGCATCATGATCGGCATATTCAGGATCACTACATTAAAGGCACTTAAGCTGGATTTCTTCAGATCCTCATTGGCCCTTGAAAACTTCTCCTCCTCATAATCTCCCCTGACAAAGGACTTGATCACACGGACATTTGTCAGCATCTCCTGGATCGTGGAATTCAGCGTATCCAGCTTTTTCTGCATGATGGTAAATCTGGGAAATGCTGTTTTGATCACAATTCCGATCAGGATCACAAGGATCGGGATCACTACAAGGATCACTGCCGCCAGCTCTCTGTTCATCATAAATGCCATGATCAGCGCCCCGATCAGCATACCAGGCGCCCGGAGCATCATACGGAGCGCCATATTGATCAGGTTCTGTACTTGGGTTACATCGTTGGTCAGTCTGGTTACCAGTGAACCGGTATTGTACTGATCCAGATTGGCGAAGGAAAATTTCTGTACCTTCTCAAAGGTATCCTTCCTGATATCTGCTGCAAAGCTGATCGCCGCCTTGGCCGCAAAGTAAGCACCGCCGATTCCTCCTGCCATCATCAGAAGAGCAGTCACTACCATGACAATCCCCATAGTGATGATATAGGGTACATCCTGGTTTGCTGCTCCGATATTAATGATATTTGCCATAAACTTCGGCAAAAGCACCTCTCCGATGACTTCCACGATCATCAGCAGAGGTCCGCATATAAATGCCGGTAAATACGGCTTTATATACTTCCAGTATCTTTTCATTCTTCCATCTCCTCTGTTTCTTCTTTTAAAACCTCACTACTGTTCAGATTCTGATAATAGGCTTCTCCGTTCTGCTGCATCCTTGTCAGCAGTCCGTTCAGTTCCTGAATTTCCTGTTCCGAAAAACCCTTCAGCATATTTTCATCAATCTCCCGGAAATATTCCACACTTCTGCGGATCATATCCTGCCCTTTTTCAGTGATCACAATCTGGTTCACACGGTTATCCCTGCTGTCGCACTGCCTGCTGATATAACCGGTCTTTTCCAGCTTTTCTGCCAGCTCTGTCTGGGAACAGTCCTGATGATTTCCAAGTGTCATAAGCAGCTTATGCTGGCTTCTGAACACACCTGTTCCAGCCACCTTCTTTTCCACACAGCGTCTCATATTTCTGTTGATAGTCTGAAGCAGACATATGCTCCTGCTCCGATCGTCTTTCACGTTACATACCTCCCTTCTTATAATTAATTATTTAATATTTAACTAATTAACTTTTGATATTATACGCAGGATAAATATCAGATGTCAAACAGATTCCACTTTTTTTATAATTCTTTAGAATCTGTTTATATTTGACCTTTCCATCTGACTTATCCTTGCAGCAGCTGTGATGCCAGATACAGCACCAGTAAATGAATGGGATAAAAAAGATAAAAGAAATATTTGACCTTAAGTCCGCGCCTGCCATGATAGAAAGCGATCGGGACAAAGGCTGCAAGAGCTGTTGGCTCATAGAGAAATGAAAGAGCGCCCATCATGAGCTGCTGACGCCTCTGATATCGGAACATGTAAAGAATATATATGGAGATCACACCATAAAAGCTATAGTCACTGCGGATCAGATATGCTGCACCCACCGCCAGCAAAAGAGCAAGCAGCCTGTAAACAGCCTTCCGAGCTTCACCCGCTTCACTCTCCGCCACGCACCTGGTAACCGCCATTAACATGAAACCAAGAAACAGGGTAACAAAAACATTACAGCCCTCCATGGAAAACACCTTTCCATAACGGAACAGATCGAAGGGGATTTCCGAAAGGAAAGCAAACAAAAGCAGCCTCAGCCCATACCTCTTCCTGCACCCTGTCTTCTGAAACCCTTCCACCAGAAGGAAACAGAAGATCGGAAAAGCCACCCGTCCGATCCACATACGCCCGATTTCATAAATATCTGTTCCCTGCTCCGCAAACAGATAGCACCAGTGATCCACAATCATGGACAGCACAGCTATGACCTTCAGGGTACTGCCGCTGAGTCCCATTCCCTGTGCTGTCTCTATCAGCGATTTTCCTCTGCTCTGTTTATTTTCTTCCATTTATTCTGTAGTAACCCACCTTTTCTTGCAACTGGTATTATTAAAAAGTTTTTATCTGGCACTTTTTTAAATACCAGATTCTATTATACTGAGCATCATAAGAAATATATATCACAATTTACTGGAGGAATCTATTATGAAAAATCAAACAGCCCTGAAAATTGCGTTTACTGGCCTTTTGGCCGCACTGTCCTATGTAGTATTCACTTTTCTGCAGATCAAGATCCCTCTGCCTGGTGGTGATGCTACTTCCATCCATCTCGGCAATGCCGTATGTGTTCTCGGCGCTCTCCTGATCGGTGGATTTTATGGCGGACTTGGCGGTGCCATCGGTATGACTATTGGTGATCTTCTGGATCCTGTTTATATCGTATATGCTCCCAAAACCTTCCTTTTAAAGCTCTGCATCGGTCTGATCACTGGTCTTGTGGCACATAAGATTGGCAGGATTTCCATTGAAACCGATAAGAAGAAGGTACTGAAGTGGACCATTTTAGCTTCCGTTGCCGGACTTCTTTTCAATGTAATCTTTGACCCCCTGATCGGTTACTTCTATAAGCTTCTGATCCTTGGAAAGCCTGCCGCCGAGCTGACTCTTGCCTGGAATGTAACCGCTACCTCCATCAATGCCGTTACTTCCACGATCGTATCTGTACTGATTTATATGGCGCTCCGTCCTGCCCTCAAGAAGGCCGGGCTGTTCTTCACCCTTTCCAAGGAGAAGAACGACTGATCATCCATATGCCGGCTCTGATTATTCTCCTGCAAAGGTTATGCTGATGCTGCCCATACTGCAGTCTACAGAATATTCACTGCCGGTACCATTATCAATATACCTTTCTATTGCCAGCATGGAGCTGGTATGGTCTCCGATCCTTACCTCTCCTGCTGCACAGCGGACACTATAGCTGTGATCACTTTCTTTTCCGGAAAGCTTCATGACAATCTCTCCCATAGCACAGTCTGCTTCCAGTTCTTCCGGCGCTTTTCCTTCATAGCTGAAGCTTCCAACCCCTACAGAGACCTCTATATCCTTCACGTCCATCTTTTCTGCTTCCAGAGAGCCAGCGCCGGCTTTCATACTTATTTCCTTTGCTGCCACCTGGCTCATAATGACTTCCCCTGCTCCTGCTTCTATACTGATCTCATCTGCCTTAAGGTCATAGATCTCAGCCTGCCCTGCTCCTGTCTTCAAATCCACTTCAGAAAGCTTTCTTCCCTCCGGTATGGTGATCACAATCTCCGGAGCTCTTCTATTTCCAGAAATGAGCCAGAATTTTCTCTGATACCCCTTTACTGTCAGCTCATCTCCATCCATCTCACATTTGATCCTTGCATTTCCCGTATAGGAAACCCGGATCTGTTCCTGCTCCATTTGCTCTTCCCTCACAACAAGCCTGCAGGCTCCCACATCAACCGCCAGCTGATCCACATTCTCTGCGATAAAGACCTCTGTATTATTCAGCATATTTTCATCTCCTGTTGTATTTCCGGTCTCACCCATATCATCTGTCATATCCCAGTGATCAATGATTTCCAAGTCTACGGCTTCATTCTTCAATATCCCATATGCTTCGTGAATACCGGCAGCACCTCCGGCCGCAGTAAGGATAAGTCCTGTCCCGATCAGACAGGCTGCCGTGATAAGACTCCCTTTATAAAACTTTCTCATGCCCTGCACTCCTCCTTCTTTCCTGTTATCTTTTTCCACAATGCCCTGCATCCTCTGATAAGTGCCGGGATGCCTTCCCGGAAGATCAGCACAGTAAGAATCATAAACAATACACCAAGTCCGGCACACAGAAGTCCGCCGCCGATCAGCCCAATTCCAATCAATGGTGTTTCAAAAAGGGCAGCAATTCCAAACACTACAAGACCAGCAGCTGCTGCATATAAAGCCACCATGGCTGCCGCGATACCGATCACAATACCAAAGATCCCTGCAATAATACCAACCAGTACACCTAATGCCCCACCGCCGATTCCAAAAATAGCCGGTGATAAAACAACACAGGCAATCACGATCAGCACGATCGCCCAGGTCGGAAGCCCATCCTTTTCTTTTCCGCCTTCTGTTTCTCCTTCTGCAAAGCTGCCTGTATTTTGAGCCGCTCTATTCTGACTCCCCCTGCAGGTTCCCTGTTCCTCTTCCTGCCCTGCTTCACGGCTGCCTTCCACCTTCTCTGATTGAATGATCTCATTCTGTCGTGCTGCCTTCTGCTGGCTGGCAAATCCGTTTTCGGTAAATTCTCCCTTATCCGGGTCATCCATAAGTCCTGACCTGACGATCTCCGCTACCTCCTCCGGGGTGCCGGTGACAACGATGGTACCGCCGCCGTCGCCCCCCTCGGGGCCCAGGTCGATCAAATGGTCGGCGCACTTGATGACGTCCAGATTGTGCTCAATGACCACCACGGTGTTCCCCGCGTCCACCAGCCGCTGGAGGACCTCCAGTAGCTTGCGCACGTCATCGGAGTGCAGGCCGGTGGTAGGCTCGTCCAGAATATAGATGGTCTTGCCGGTGGCCTGCTTGGAAAGCTCCGTAGCCAGCTTCACCCGCTGGGCCTCGCCGCCGGACAGCTCCGTGGAGGGCTGGCCCAGTTTCACATAGCCCAGGCCCACATCCTGTAAGGTTTGCAGCCGCTTTTTCAGCTTGGGCAGGGCAGAGAAGAAGTCCAGCGCCTCATCTACCGTCATATCCAGCACATCGGCGATGTTTTTGCCCTTGTAGCGGACCTCTAAGGTCTCCCGGTTGTAGCGTCTGCCCTTACAGACCTCGCAGGGGACGAAAATATCCGGCAGGAAGTGCATTTCGATTTTCAGCAGGCCATCGCCGGAGCAGGCCTCGCACCGGCCGCCCCGGACGTTGAAGCTGAACCGCCCCTGTCCGTAGCCCCGGCTCTTGGCCTCCTGCGTGGAAGCAAATAGGTCCCGGATGTCGTTGAACAATCCCGTATAGGTGGCGGGGTTGGATCGGGGCGTCCGCCCAATGGGACTCTGGTCGATGTTCACCACCTTGTCCAACTGCTCGATGCCCTCGATGCGGTCGCACTTGCCGGGGCGGACCTTCATCCGCATCAGCTCCGCACCCAGGCGCTTGAACAGCACCTCGTTCACCAGAGAGCTTTTGCCGCTGCCGGACACGCCGGTGACCACCGTAAAGGTGCCCAGGGGGAACTCCACGTCGATATGCCGGAGATTATTCTCCGACGCGCCGATGACCTTCAAAACCTTGCCGTTTCCGGGACGGCGAACGGTGGGCACCTCAATTTTCTTCTTTCCGGACAGATACTGCCCCGTCAGACTGTCGGGGTTAGCCATCACCTCCGCCGGAGTGCCTGCTGCCACCACCTGACCGCCGTGAACGCCGGCGCCGGGGCCGATGTCAATGAGGTAGTCCGCGGAGCGCATGGTGTCCTCGTCATGCTCCACCACGATGAGACTGTTGCCCAGATCCCGGAGGTTTTTCAGCGTCGCCAGCAGCTTATCGTTGTCCCGCTGGTGCAGCCCGATGGACGGCTCGTCTAAAATATACAGCACGCCCATCAGGCTGCTGCCGATCTGGGTGGCCAGCCGGATTCGCTGGCTCTCGCCGCCGGAGAGGGTTCCGGCGCTGCGGGCCAGCGTCAGATAGCCCAGGCCCACGGACTTCAAAAAGCCCAGCCGGGAGCGAATTTCTTTCAGGATTCGATCGGCGATCAGCATTTGCTGCTCCGTCAGCGTCAGCCCATCCATCCAGGTAAGTGCATCCTCTACGGAGAGGGTGGTGAACTCGTAGATGTTCTTCTCCCCCACCGTGACCGCCAAGGATTCCTTCCGCAGGCGGCGGCCTTTGCAGTCCGGGCAGGGACACTCACTCATCAGCTCTTCCAGTTCCCGGCGGCTGGCGTCGGACTGGGTCTCCTTATAGCGGCGCTCAATGTTGTTGCAGATGCCCTCAAAGGCCTGCTTCAAAATACCCTTGCCCCGGGGCTGGTCATAGTGCAGCTCCAGTGTCTCCCCCTTGGTGCCGTAGAGGATGATGTTTTTCGCCTCATCGCTGAGACTGTTCCACGGCTCCGTCAGGGAAAACTTGTACTTTTTGCTCAAAGCGTCGAAGTACATCCGGGAAATGCCGTCCCCCCGGATGTTGTTCCAGCCGCTGGCCTGAATCGCCCCGTCCAAAATGGACTTTCCCCCATCCTGGATCATGAGGGCGGGGTCGGCCTTCAACTGGTTCCCCAGACCGGTACAGGTGGGGCAGGCGCCGAAGGGATTGTTGAAGGAGAACATCCGGGGGGTCAGCTCCTCCATGGAGATACCGCAGTCCTCGCAGGCGTAGTTCTGGGAGAAGGAGAGGTCCTTTTCCTCCCGCAGAAGGTTGACGATCACCAGTCCGCCGGAGAGCTTGGCGGCGGTCTCCACGCTGTCCGTCAGCCGTTGGCGGATGTCAGGTCGGATGATGAGCCGGTCCACGATGATCTCGATGGAGTGCTTTTTGTTCTTCTCCAGCTTGATCTCCTCGTCCAGTTCGTAGAGGCTGCCGTCCACTCTGGCCCGGACATAGCCGGAGCGCTTGGCATCCTCAAACACCTTGGCGTGTTCGCCCTTTTTGCCCCGGATCACCGGAGCCATCACCTGAATTCGCGTTCCCTCCGGCAACGCCAGCACCTGATCGATGATCTGGTCGATGGTCTGCTGACGGATCTCCTTGCCACAGTTGGGGCAGTGGGGCGTACCCGCTCTGGCCCACAGCAGACGGAGATAGTCGTAGATCTCCGTCACGGTGCCCACGGTGGACCGGGGGTTTTTGCTGGTGGTTTTCTGGTCGATGGAGATAGCTGGGCTGAGGCCCTCGATATAGTCCACGTCCGGCTTGTCCATCTGGCCCAGAAACATCCGGGCGTAGGACGAAAGGCTCTCCACATACCGTCGCTGGCCCTCGGCGTAGATCGTGTCGAAGGCCAGAGAGGATTTTCCGCTGCCGGATACACCGGTCATCACCACCAGCTTGTCCCGGGGGATGGTGACGTCGATATTTTTCAGGTTATTGGCCCGGGCACCTTTTACAATGATATTTTCCTGCATGATCTGCTTTTCCGCTCCTGTTTCATGTAGTCAAAACCGGTTTTCGGTCATAGCATACACAAACCATTTTTTAATGTCAACTATGCGTTTAAATCTACAAAAGTGACATTTTTTTAACTTTTACCTTCATTCCGCAGTAACGTCCGCCGTCTGAGCCCCCAACAGGGCAATGAGGTCCGCCGGGGCCACCTCCACCTGCGCGCCGATCTTTCCGGCGGAGACGCAGATGGTGTCGAACAGCTCCGCCGTCTCGTGGAACACCGTGGGGAACTGCTTTTTCATGCCCACCGGAGAACAGCCGCCGTGGACATAGCCCGTCAGGGGCAGCAGCTCCTTTTGAGGCAGCATGGCGATGGATTTCTCCCCCACCGCCTTGGCTGCCTTTTTCAGATCCAGATTTTCCGCCACCGGAATGTCGAACACATAGTATCCGCCGCCAGCGCCCTTTGTCACCAGGGTCTTGAACACCTGCTCCGGGTCCTGATTCAGATACGCCGCCACGGAGACACCGTCCACCGGGCCGTCCGCCGGGTATTCATGGGGCGTGTAGGCGATTTTCTTCTGTTCCAGCGTCCGCATGACGTTGGTCTTTTCTTCCTTGTGCTTGGACATGGTCTCACCTCTTATAGATACATCCGCAGCAATGCCAGGATCAGCATGTGGGCGGGATAAAAAGCGTAGCAGGCATACTGGATGGCCTTATTGTGAGCGCCCTGTCTGCCGTTATACAGCCAAATGGGGATCAGGGCCAGCAGCGCCAAGCCCTGCTCCGGGAATTCCAAGGTCCAGCTCCCCAGCGTCAGGGGGATGGTCATGCCCCCCAGCAGTTTGCAGTTCAGGAAGGCCAGTCCCGCCACCTCGCCGATCCAGCCGTGAGGGATCTGGCGGCAGAGGTAGAAGATCAGCACCGTGACCACGCCGCTGCCGTAGTAATCCACCATGCCGATCGTTCCCAGGAAATAACCCACGGGCAGGCTCAAAACGGCGGCGAGGATATACAGCCCCGCCCCCTTGCTCCGGACCTTTTCCAGCCCCAGCATCAGCAGAAGGGCGATGAAGAAGGTGAACATCACGTTCTGATGGAAGGGGAACACAGGGGAGGAGTAGTACAGGTAGTTAAAGGGGATCTCAGAGATCAGGGCAAAGACCAGCATCCGCAGCAGGTATTTTTTCCGGTCATGGGTCCGCTGAAAGCCCTCCGCCACCTGAAAGGCAAAAATGGGGAAAGCGATGCGGCCCACCGCCGTCAGCCACATGACGCCGGGCAGCACCGTGGCCCACAGGTGGTCGCAGAGCATGAGGGCCATGGCCAGCAGTTTTAAGGTCAGGCTGTCCAGACACCCCTTGGTTTTTGTGTGTTCCATAGTATGTTTTCCTTTGCAATGTTTTTTGTGTTTTTCTGTATGTAAAATGCCCGTTCGGACATATATTGGCTTGCTTTTGGTCAATTCCCCGTTTTCAGTCGGCTACGGCAGCACCCGCAGGGCGATGATGTACCCAATGAGAATCAAAAAGGGATAAACGCACCAGCCCGCCCGCTGCATTTCCAGATAGAAGTCCGACGGCTCCGGGTCCTTCACGTCGCACATATGCTGGCAGCGGAACAGGGCCAATGGGTATGCGGCGTCCAGCGCCAGCAGGGCGGAAAGCAGCAGCATGGCAAAATACAGCTCCCAGCTGCCCCGGCTCACCAGCTGCGGCCCACGGGCAAAGCTGAGAATCGTCCCTCTATCCGTTTCATAATGCTCCCAGTAATCGTCTCCAGCAGTGCTGCTATAGGAAACGGACATGGTAAAGGGATCCCAGTTTCCCTCCAGATCGTACCATCCCATGTCGTGCTCCGCCGTATAGCCGCCCTCAAAAAGGAGCTGACCGTTCCGGGTGATTCGGATGTGCTCCACCGGTCCCAGCTGGTCCGCCTGAATGGGCGGCAGGCCGGTCTCCACCACGCACTCGTCACGGACGCGGTCCCCGACCTGAACCTCCACCGCCGTCCGCTGTTCATCGGGGCAGTCCGTCACGGTGATCTTCACCCGCTCACCCTGGACCTTGCCGTTGTAAATCACAGACTCTTCCGTTTCCGTCCGGCGCAGCAGTCCGCCCTCGAATTCCACGCCTTTCCGGACATGGGAAATCAGCGTCAGGATTCCAAACAGCACCGCCATAGCCGCAACGGAGATCAGGACGACCTTTTGCAAAACAGAGCGTTTTTCCATATATACCTCCTGTATTTTTCTGATTGTTTTATACGGCTCGTTTTCGGTCTTGGCGCGTTTTCTTTTGAAATCTGTCCGCTATTTGCCGCCCCGCAGCTCGATGATGCGGTCACGCAGCACGGCGGCATACTCGAATTCCAGCAGCTTGCTGGCCTCCTTCATCTCCTGCTCCAACTTGGCGATCTCCGCCGTCCGCTCCGCGTCCGTCAGCTTCTTCGCCTTGTCCTTAGGCTTGCGGCTTTCCTCCTCTGTCTTGGAAATTTCCAGGATTTCCCGGACATCCTTGATGATGGTTTTCGGCACGATGCCATGAGCCCTGTTGTAATCGTCCTGAATTTTCCGGCGGCGCTCCGTCTCGTCCATGGCCGCCCGCATGGAGGGCGTAATAGTATCGGCATACAAAATGACCATGCCCTCGGCGTTTCGGGCGGCGCGGCCGATGGTCTGAATAAGGGAGGTCTCACTGCGGAGAAAGCCCTCCTTGTCCGCGTCCAGCACCGCCACCAAAGAGACCTCCGGCAGGTCCAGACCCTCTCGTAGGAGGTTGATACCCACCAGCACGTCGAACTCGCCCAGCCGCAGATCCCGGATGATCTCCATCCGCTCGATGGTGGCTACGTCGGCGTGCATATACCGCACCCGGATGCTGTTGGCCCGGAAAAACTCCGTCAGATCCTCCGCCATCTTTTTCGTGAGAGTTGTCACCAACACACGCTCGTTCCGCTTGGCCCGGGCGCGGATCTCCTCCATCAAATCGTCGATCTGGCCCTCCACCGGGCGCACCTCCACCCGGGGGTCCAGCAGTCCGGTGGGGCGGATGACCTGCTCCACGATGTTGTCCGCCCGCTCCCGCTCGTAGGGCCCCGGCGTGGCGGAGACGAACACCGCCTGACCGATGCGGCTCTCAAATTCCTCGAATTTCAGAGGCCGGTTGTCGAAGGCGCAGGGCAGGCGGAAGCCGTACCGCACCAGCGATTCCTTTCTGGCCCGATCGCCGTTGTACATGGCCCGGACCTGAGGCAGCGTCACATGGCTCTCGTCCACAAACAGCAGGAAATCATCGGGAAAGAAGTCCAGCAGGGTCATAGGGGCGCTGCCCGCCGGACGGTCGGAGATGATCCGGGAATAGTTCTCAATACCGGAGCAATACCCCAACTCCCGCATCATTTCCATGTCGTATTCCGTCCGCTGGCGGATGCGCTGGGCCTCCACCAGCATCTCATTGTCATTGAAATATTTTACCTGATCCTCCAGTTCCGTCCGGATCTGGCCCAGAGCCTTCTCCATCTTCTCCTTGGTGGTGACATAGTGGCTGGCGGGGTAGATGGCCACATGGTTCAGCACCCGGTTCACCGTGCCGGTGAGGGGGTGAAAATCGGAGATCCGGTCGATCTCGTCCCCGAAGAACTCCACCCGGATGGCGTGGTCCTTATAGTAGGCGGGGTAGATCTCCACCGTGTCCCCCCGCACCCGGAAGCGGTTCCGCTCAAAGGCCACGTCATTCCGCTCGTAACGGTTCTCCACCAGACGTCGCAGCAGCTCGTCCCGGTCCCACTCCGCCCCCTGACGCAGAGAGATCACCATCTGGGCGAAGTCATCCGGCTCGCCCAAGCCGTAAATGCAGGACACGGAGGACACCACGATCACGTCCCGCCGCTCCAACAGGGCACAGGTAGCGGACAGCCGCAGGCGGTCGATCTCATCATTGGTAGATGCGTCCTTGGCAATATAGGTATCCGTGTGGGGGATATAGGCCTCCGGCTGGTAGTAATCGTAGTAGGAGACAAAATACTCCACGGCGTTGTTGGGGAAAAACTCCTTGAATTCCGCACAAAGCTGGGCTGCCAGTGTTTTATTGTGGGCCAGCACCAGCGTAGGCCGCTGGACCTTCTCAATGACCTTGGCCATGGTGTAGGTCTTGCCGGAGCCGGTGACGCCTAACAAGACCTGCTCTTTCAAACCGTTTTCGATGCCCTCCGCCAGCGCATCGATGGCCTCCGGCTGGTCGCCGGAGGGCTGATAGGGGGATACTACTTCAAATTTCGGCATAGCCGTCTCTCCATCACATTCAAATCTGCCCGCAAGCGCGGCTGTTCCAAAATGCTTCACGGGTCAGGCGCATGGGGGTTACCGTGTCCCGATAAAAGGAAAAGGGCGCGCCGGTGGTCTCCGCGCCGAATTTTTTCAGGATATGCACCGTGGTATCCCGGGCCTCCATGGTGACCTCCCGGATGTCCTGCGCAAAAATGTCCGTCAGGGCCGTTTCCAGCAGTACGGTCCCAACATGACGCCCCCGCAGTTCCGGAGAGATGACGAAGCGGCCCATGTGCCATGCGTCGTCCTCCCAATACAGGGCCACGCCGCCCAGAAGCGCCCCGTCCTCCTCCACGCACCACCACTGGGGGCGGTTTTCCGGCGGCAGCGGGGTCAACGCCCGGGGGATCTCCTGTTCCGTTTCAAAAATCTGGCCCGCCAGAGCCACCAGCCGCTCCGTGTCGGCCTCCCGTCCACGCCGGATCTGCATGGTTCTCTCCCCCTTCGCAAAGGCAGTCTGTGGCTCTCTCCGTTTCCCGGTTATTCTACCACAGCTTTTCTAAAATTTCAAACATTTGTTCTATCGTATCATCCACAGGAAACCGCCCGGTCATAGGTGCTCCCATGAGGTCAGGTAGCCGCTTTGGGCCATGGATACAAAATCGTCATCCGCCACGATGATGTGGTCCGCCAATGCAACACCGATGGTCTGCAAGGCTTGCGCTGCGCGGGTAGTGGCGGCGCAGTCATCGTCCGAGGGCAGCGCAATGCCGCTGGGATGATTATGTGCCAGGATCACCGTACTGGCAGAGGTGAGGATGGCATTCTCCACCACCTTTCGGATGTCCAGCGCGGCGGAGGACGCCCCGCCGTCGTTGAGCCGCTTGCAGGCTAACAGCTTACCCTTTCGATCCAGGCACAATTCGTAAACGATCTCGTGGGTCTCCCCGGCGTACCGTTCCAGCAAGTAGGCGCCCGCAGTTTCCACATCTGTCATGGGACAGCTCTGAACAGCGTCCGCCAGGCGGGCCTTGCGGCCGATCTGCCCCGCCACCTTCAGCAGCACCGCAGCACTCTCGCCGATGCCCTCCACTTTTTTCAGATCCTCCGCCGGGGCTGACAGCACGGCGGTCAGGGAGCCGTAGCGATCCATGAGCCGGTGGGCGATGGGGTTGGTGTCCTGCCGGGGGATGGCGTAATACAGCAAAAGCTCCAACGCTTCGTGATCCGCGAAGCCCTCCAGCCCGCTTTTCAGAAAACGCTGCCGCATTTTTTCTCGATGTCCCTGATGGATATTTTCCATACGAATCCCTCCCCCGGACCGTTTCTTTTGCCGAAAATCAGAACAAGTAAGTAACGTGGTATTATAGCATATCCTGTGAAAAAAAGGAAGAGCGGACAGCCGTCCGCTCTTCCTTTTTCCAGAGAAGTTCCTTCTGCGCAGACGCTTACAGGTTCTTCTCGTAGGACTCGATCATCTTCTTGACCATCTGGCCGCCCACGGAACCGGCCTCGCGGCTGGTCAGGTCGCCGTTGTAGCCCTGCTTCAGATTGACGCCCATCTCAGCGGCGGCTTCCATCTTAAACTTATCCATAGCAGCGCGGGCCTCGGGAACGTTGATCTTGTTGGTGTTCTTACTGGACATAACAGTTTCTCCTTTTCAATCTCTTACATGTGTGGGTCACTTGGGTATCGCAAGCATAGTTTGACACGAAAAGGATCAGCTATGCGGAAATAAAAGCGGTAAAATCTGTGTTTTTCTCAATTTTCGCCAACATCATGGCCGATACCGTTATTTTAAAAAACCTTGACCGTAGTTCAACCGCAGGCCGGACGGCGGCATATTCAAATTCATTTTATCATTGATTCCGCATAAAAAACACAGGGACTGCGCAAAAGGCAGTCCCCGTGTTGGGTCATTCAGCAGCATTTGCCATCGAGGCGATATAATCCTCGTAGGTGCCAAGACGGTCGGTCAGCTTGCCGTCCTCCAGCACCATAATGCGGTTGGCGATGGTCTGCACGAACTCGTGGTCATGGCTGGAGAACAGCACTACGCCCTTGAAATCCATCAGGCCGTTGTTGACGGCGGTGATGGATTCCAGATCCAGATGGTTGGTGGGCTGATCCAGCACCAGCACGTTAGAACCGTAGAGCATCATGCGGGAGAGCATACACCGGACCTTCTCACCGCCGGAGAGGACCTTCACCGGCTTGAACACATCGTCGCCGGAGAACAGCATCCGGCCCAGGAAGGCCCGCTTGAAGGACTCGGTATTGGCCTCCGGGATCTTGGGAGTGAACTGGGCCAGCCAGTCCACCAGATTCAAATCGCAGTCGTTGAAGAAGGCGGAGTTGTCCAGGGGGAAATAGCTGGTGGTAATGGTGGTGCCCCACTTGTAGGTGCCCTCGTCCGGCTCCATCTCGCCCATAACGATCTTGAACAGGGTGGTCTTGGCGATCTCGTCCTCGCCCACAAAGGCGATCTTATCCCCCTTGTTCACCCGGAAGGACACGTTATCCAGCACCTTGCGGCCGTCCAACGTCTTGGAGATTCCCTCCACCGCCAGGATCTCCTTGCCGCACTCCCGCTCCATAGTAAAGCCCACGAAGGGATACCGCCTGGAGGAGGCGGGCATTTCCTCCACCGTCAGCTTGTCCAGCAGCTTACGGCGGGCCGTGGCCTGCTTGCTTTTGGACTTGTTGGCGGAGAAGCGCTGGATGAACAGCTGCAATTCCTTGATCTTTTCCTCGTTTTTCCGGTTCTGGTCCTTCATCATCCGCTGGACCATCTGGCTGGACTCGTACCAGAACTCATAGTTGCCCACATACATCTTGATATGGCCGTAGTCCACGTCCACGATGTTGGTGCAGACGGTGTTCAGGAAGTGACGGTCATGGCTCACCACAAGGATCAGGCTTTCGCAATCCATCAGGAAGTCCTCAAGCCACTCGATGGCCTGAATGTCCAGATGGTTGGTAGGCTCGTCCAGCAGGATGATGTCCGGCTTGCCGAACAGCGCCTGGGCCAGCAGCACCTTCACCTTTTCCTTGGCGGTCAGGCTGGACATTTCGCTGTACAGAATATCGTTGGAGAGGCCAAGGCCCTGAATGAGCCGGGACACGTCGGATTCGGCCTCCCAGCCGCCCATTTCGGCAAATTCGGCCTCCAGCTCGCTGGCCTTCACACCATCCTCGTCGGTGAAGTCCTCTTTTTCATAGAGGGCATCCTTCTCCTTCATCACGTCATAGAGGCGCTGGTTGCCCATCATCACCGTATCCAGCACGGTGTAGGCGTCATACTGGAAATGGTCCTGCTTCAGAATGGACATCCGCTCTTCCTTGGGGATGATGACCTCGCCGGTGGTGGGCTCCAGATCCCCGGAGAGGATGCGGAGGAAGGTGGACTTGCCGGCGCCGTTGGCGCCGATGATGCCGTAGCAGTTGCCGGGAACGAACTTCAGCTCCACGTCCTTGAACAGGGTCTGGCCACTGAAGTTCATGCTTACATTGTTGACTGTGATCATGTCGGTATCCTTTCATCACGGAGTCTGCGATTTTCCCGCAGGCTCCTTTTATTATCCGTCATAGCCGGGCAGCGGTCCAAACGGCAACCAGTTCCCCGCCGCCGCATAAAAAAGCGACGGCCAAACGGTCGTCACAGAACATTGTGCTGCCCAAAACTGGTACTATTATGTTGCTTTTTCTCTCTTTTGTCAAGTATTCTTCTGCATTTGTACAGAAACATACGGACAGTTTCTTTTTCATGCCGCTCTCCCGGCGTTTTTTCCTTGAAAGCCCCTTGACAATTTGGTTTACACATTGTAGACTGCAAGTAGAAGGTCTACATGTAGTAAACCTCGGAGGTGAACCTATGAGCGATTTGAAAATGGGACCGGTGGAGACCCGGTTCGCGGAGATCATCTGGGACAGGGAGCCGGTCGGCTCCACGGAGTTGGTCCGACTGGCGGAGGAGGCCCTTGGTTGGAAAAAGTCCACCACCTACACCGTTCTGAAACGGCTGTGTGACCGGGGCATCTTCCAAAACGAGGGCGGCACCGTCACCAGCCGGCTGTCCCGGGCGGACTATGACACCGCCCAGAGCCAGCAATTCGTGGAGGAAAGTTTTTCCGGCTCCCTGCCCGCGTTTATCACGGCGTTTACCCGGCGAAAAAAGCTGACAGAGGACGAAATTGCGGAGCTGCAAAAGCTGATCGATCAGAACAGGAGGTAGCGTATGGGCGAGTTTGTAATGCACCGGCTGTTTCCCATCGTCTGTAATATGAGCCTCACCGCCAGCGTGGTGATTCTGGCGGTACTGGCAGTCCGCCTGCTGCTGCGGCGGGCCCCTAAGGTCTTTTCCTATGCCCTGTGGGCGGTGGTGCTGTTCCGGCTGCTGTGTCCGGTGTCCGTCACCTCCGCTGTGTCCCTGCTGGGAGCGCTGGGCGCTCCAGCCCAGGAGCGGACCGCCGTTACCAGCGTGGTGGAGTACGTCCCGGCGGACATCGTCCGCAATATGGCCCCCACGGTGACGCCTTTGCCCCAGGAGCCGTTCCCGGCGGAACCCGGCGAGAACATCGTCAGCACCGCCCCCAGCGTGACTCAGCCTGCCGCTGCCCCAGCCTCACCCCTCAGCGGCCCGGTGGCGGTCCTGACCCTGACGTGGCTGACCGGCATGGCCCTGCTGCTTCTTTACAGCGTGATCTCGCTGCTGCGGCTCCGCCGCCGTCTGGTGGGGGCCGTGCGGTTGGAGGACAACATCTATCTGGCAGACTACATCCCCTCCCCCTTCGTCATGGGCCTGTTCCGGCCCAAGATCTACCTGCCCTCCACCCTGACGGAAACGGAGCGAGGCTACATCCTGCGGCATGAGCAGTATCACCTCCGCCGCCGGGATCATGTGGTGAAGCTCCTGTCGTTTCTGGCCCTGTGCGTCCACTGGTTCAACCCGCTGGTGTGGGCGGCGTTCATTTTGGCGGGGAAGGACATGGAAATGAGCTGCGACGAGGCAGTGGTAAGGGAATTGGGCGAGGACATCCGGGCGGACTACTCCGCCTCCCTTCTGAGCCTTGCCACCGGCCGCCGCATCGTGGCGGGGATGCCCCTCGCCTTCGGCGAGGGCGACACCGGCGGACGCATCCGGAACCTGCTGAACTGGAAACGGCCCCAGCCGTGGATCATCGCCGTGTGCGCCGTGGTCTGCGTGGGTCTGATCGCCCTCTGCGCCGCCAATCCCAAGGGGAGCGGCACCCCAACGGAAGATCCCCCGGCGGACCGGACGGAAACCGGCCAGTGGCCCAGCGTAGAAGCCTACGTCCAGCAGGTGATGCTGTCCCAGACGGAGGCCCGGTATTACACGGAAAACGCCGACGGCACTGTCAGCGACCAGCCCAATACTGCCGCGGTGACGGATCGAAAGCTGGAATATCTGACGAAGGGCGGAGAGGTGGCCGGACTGGCCCCCGACGGCGTGTTGGAGGAATGGGAGTATTACTATCTGATAAAGCTGGATGTGGACACGGCTTCGGTGGCGCTGGTGGGCGGACAGTATTATGACGACGAGGAATACTTCTCGTTAGATGATCGTCATGTAATAGTGGCCCTGCGGCACGATGACGGCAGCTACGACATCCTCTGCGACGACTCCATCAATGACGGCGGCGATTTCTTCGGCTATCACAACACCATGGAGGAGGCCATTTACGACTGGTATGTGACGGACCGAAAGCTGGATCTGCCGCTGTATGTGGAGGACTGGATCGACCAGATCAACTACAACAACCCCAATGACAAGCCCGGCAACTATCCCGTCCACCGCTATGATGTGGACGGCGGCTATCTCTACATCCCCACCAGCGCATGGATCATGGCGGACGTCACGGCCCATCGCAGTCACGGTCACTGGGAATGGTATTCCGGCTATGATACCGGCTCCATCCTTACGGTAGACCGGTTCACCCAGACCTTGGAGGACGAATATATTACTTCCCGGAAGCAGGGCTTCGAGCCGCTGGACGATACCAAGCAGATCTGGAAACGGCGGCAGGACGGCATAAACGAGCGGTACTACTTTTACCCCGCCGCCGATGGGAACGGCTGCTGGCGGGTCTGGACTTTGTGGACGGATCTGGGCATCAGCGACTATCCCTACATCTTCATCGAGCCTCAGGTGATGTACCTCATGGCGGAGAGCTTCACGCCGACGGAGAGCCTTCCCGCCGCCGGCGCATCCACCCGGACTACGATGACCTCCACCTACCGGGCGGAGGTGGACGGGCGCGCCGCGGATCTTACGGTCTCCTACACGGTGGAGCAGAAAAACGGCGAGCCGCGGCTCTGTTCTCTGGACAGTGCCCGGGCCAGAAACGTTCACGGCTGGGAGCAGGTGCATCTGGCAGCCACGGTGGAGCAGCATCAGTCGCTGTTCGGTTCGGGCCTATATCAGTACCTCGTTCCAGTATTCTACGAGGCCGACCGGGGCAATGGCTGGGAAACCTTTCAGGCCGTGGTGGAGATCTCGCTGACAGGGCAGTACAGTCCCCGGCACACCCTGACGCAAGAGGAGCTGGCCGCCTACAACGCCGTTATGGACCCTGCGGTCCGGGATGAGAGCGGTGACATTGTGGACTTTCACATCCAGCCCTTCAGTTACTTCTTTTCCTCCTATTATAAAAATGTCAGGAACCTGAATTTTGAGGAATTTATCCGCTATTTCCCGGACAGCGGCCAGGCGACCGAGGCGGAATTTGAGGCGTTGAAAAAGCTGGATGACTGGCCGTTCAAGCAGGTGGCGCGCATGGAGGATATGCCGGTACCCATCCACCGGCACACGATTTCCAGCATCAACGAGGTGCTGACCCGCTGGGGCGGCATCACCACGAGCAATCTGGACACCTCCGGCGTCTGCTATCTGGAGGAATATGACGCTTACTATACATATACCTCAGATTTCAATATGTTCTATTTTATAGCGGAATCCGGCGAACAGGTCGGAAACTACGTTTATCTGCGTAAATCTGTTGAAAACGGAAATATTGCAGTCCTGACCCTGCGCCTGGTGCCGGGAACGGACGAATGGCAAATTGTATCCCACTGGTGCTCGGGCAGCTGAACCGCATAAAAAGTCAGGCGTTGGAAAACCAACGCCTGACTTCAGCGTGTCGAAAAAGTCTTTTCTCCCCGCTGAGCAAGTTTTTAGAGTTTTATAAAAACTCTGAAAACTAAGGATTTCAATGGCGCAGGACACCCTTCTTGGGTTTCCCGCGCACACCCTTCCTTCCCGTTGCGGAAAAATTACCACTTCATTGACAAACTCAGTCAGGCGTTGGAAAACCAACGCCTGACTTTTACTATGTTTGCTATGTTCCTTTTTATTTGTCAGTCCTTTCGGCACTCCGGCTTCCAGAGCAGTTCCTCAAAGCTCTTGATATACACGTCGCAGAAGGAGCGCATTTCCTTCTCGTCCCCGGCGAAAAAGCTGTCATAGACCCCTACCACCCGCATTTTGGCGCTGCGGGCGCCCTTGCAGGCGGCAAGGCTGTCGTCAAACAGGGTACAGGTTTCCGGCTCCACGCCGTACCGCTCCGCCACCCCTAACCACAGGCGCTTGTCCTTTTTCTCAATACCCAACTCCTGAGCAAAGGTAACGGATTCGAAGTACTTCATCAGATCCAGCTTTTCCATCGCGGTGCGGCAGTGCACCGGCACGCTGGAGGTCACCAACGCCATCCGCCGGTTCTCCGCCTTGCACTGCTTTAAAAACGCCCGGACGCCGGGCTTCACCGTCACATGGGCGTAGGCGTCCTTGGCCAGCTCCATCCACTCCGCCATGATGTCTTCCTCGCTGTCGGGCAGATTACAGAACTCCTTGGTGAACTTAGCCGCCAAGGGAAAAATGGTGTGGGCCACCCCCTCGTAATAGGCTTTTGTGTAGGGCAGACCCCTCCGGGCCAGAAATTCCCTGTCCACGTCCTTCCAGACATCGTTGGAATCAATGAGGGTGCCGTCCATATCAAATAAATACATATCAGTTCTCCTTTTCCAGCCAGAATCGCCACGGGAAGTCCTTGGCCTCCTCCGCATAGTCCACGCCGATCCGTGGGCCGGCGCAGATGTGCTCCGGTCCGGTCACCGGGTCCGTCAGCCCCACATCCGCCATGGAATCGCAGAGAAACAGAACGTCCCCCTCCAGATCCAGCTTATTCTGGGCCGTGGTGAGGTCCAGCGCCTTACAGACCTTGCCGGGACCGTTGAGAAAGTTTTTCCGCCGGTAGGCGTTCATGGGCGCATCCCCGAACCGCAGGTGCTTCATGGTCTCCGCCCCCGCCGCCGGTTCCAGTCCCCGCAGCAGCACGGCAGAAGGTTCTCCCTCCGGCTCCGTGACGAAGTTCAGACAGTGGTACATCCCGTAGATGAAATAGATGTAGGCATGGCCCGGAGCCATGAACAGCGTTTCCGTCCGGGGCGTACGGCGGTAGTTATAGGCGTGGCAGGCCTTGTCGTACCGGCCCACGTAGGCCTCCGTTTCCGTAATGCGGCCCGCCAGCAGCTCGCCGTTCCGGTTCCGCACCAGATACTTTCCCAGCAGCGCCTGCGCGATGGCAACGGTGTCGCCGTTGAAGAAATCATGGGTCAGCTTCGCCATAGGGCCTCCTTTATCAAATATGCAGAATTTCGCAGAAAAGCAGTAAAAATCCACAAAAACAGCCGCGTTTCCAGAACTTCCTTTGCGGCCTTCGGAGAAGTCGGCCAGCCCCTCTTGCGGCGGCGGCAGTTTTCCACTATAATCGCTACATTCGCTGTCTCTGTGCCAACCTTCGCGCAGGGCTGATTCGATGCGTTGATCCACGCTGCCTGCCGTCCAAAACCGGCGGGAGAAATTTTTATCATCATACCACATCCGGTGGGGAGGAGCAAGTATATGAAGCAGGGTTCTCTGCGTTCGTCCGCCTATGCGGTTCTGACGGCTTTGATCTGGGGCACCGCCTTTGTAGCCCAGAGCGTAGGCGCGGAACATGTCCCGCCGCTGGCCTTTAATGCCGCCCGGTCGGTGATCGCCTTTGTGTTTTTGCTGGTGCTGTGCGCCGTCATGCGGGCTGGCCGCCGCCGGAAGGGGCAGGCTGCTTCCGTCACCCGCTCCCGGAAGGATCTTCTGCTGGGCGGCTTCTGGTGCGGCCTGACGCTGGGCCTGGCCTCCTTCCTTCAGCAAAAGGGTCTGGACACCACCTCCCCCGGCAAAGCGGGCTTCATCACCGCCCTTTACATCGTGCTGGTGCCCATTTTCGGCATTTTCCTGAAGAAGCGAGTACCCAAGGCGGTGTGGGTCAGCGTGCTGCTGGCAGTGACGGGACTGTACTGCCTGTGCATCACGGAGAGCTTTACCGTCGCCCCCGGCGACCTCTGCGTGATGCTGTGCGCCTTTGTGTTTACAGCACAGATCCTTCTGGTGGATCACTTTGTCACCGTGGTGGACGGCGTGGAGCTGTCCTGCTGTCAGTTCTTCTTTGTCACAGCGTTTTCCCTGATCGGTTCCCTGCTTTTCGAGCATCCCACCTGGGTGGGCCTGACCATGGCGGCGGGCGCCATTCTGTATGCGGGTCTCCTTTCCAGCGGCGTGGGCTATACGCTGCAAATTCTGGCTCAGAAAGGCTCCAACCCCACGGTGATCTCTCTGCTGCTGAGTCTGGAATCCGTGTTCGCCACCATTTCCGGCGCGGCGATCTTGGGAGACCGCCTCAGTGGGCGGGAATATTTCGGCTGCGCCCTGATGCTGGCAGCGGTGGTACTGGCACAGCTGCCGGACAGAAAAAAAGCATAAGCCCTGCGTGTTTTTTCGGAAGCGGAGCCTGTTGGCTCCGCTTTTTTCGTGGACATTCGCAAAGGTATGTGCTATACTTTAGTCTGTATGAGTATGGAATCCATAACTGAGGTGAAAAATATGCGGATCGACGTATTAGGCGTTGGTTTTGATAATCTGACCATGACGGAAGCCGTGTCCCGCGGAGCGGCACTGCTGGAGGAACCGGGGTGCCACTATGTAGTGACCCCGAATCCGGAGATCGTGGAGGTCTGCCGGGAAAATCCGGCGGCCATGCAGGCGGTCAACGGTGCGGATCTGGTTCTGCCGGACGGCATCGGCGTGGTAAAGGGAGCGGCCATGCTGGGAACGCCCCTGAAGGAAAAGACCCCCGGCATCGAATTTGCCGCAGGGCTGATGGGAAAAATGGCCGAGCGCGGGAGATCCCTCTATCTGCTGGGTGCCAAGCCCGGTGTGGCGGACCTGGCGGCGGAGCGGCTGCAAAAGCAGTACCCTGGTCTGAAGATCGCCGGAACTCATGATGGCTACTTCAAGGAGGACGCCCCTGTGGTGGAAGCCATCCGGGAAAGCGGCGCGGACTGCGTGTTCGTCTGTCTGGGGGCCCCCAAGCAGGAGCTGTGGATGGCGCGGAACGGCCCCGCCACCGGTGCCCATTTGCTGTGCGGCCTCGGCGGCAGTCTGGACGTGTTCGCGGGCACCGTGGAGCGGGCCCCGAAGTTCTGGTCTGACCACGGCCTGGAATGGTTCTACCGCCTGTGCAAGGAGCCGAAGCGCATCGGCCGGATGATGAAGCTGCCGCTGTTTCTGGTCCATGTGCGGCAGGAGAAGGGAAAACGAAAATGAGCGGACGTTTGATCGTATTCGAAGGGACCGACGGTTCCGGAAAAGCCACCCAGTCCCGGCTGCTGTGCGAGCATCTGCGGCGGGAGAACATTCCTTATAAGAACATCAATTTTCCCCGCTATGGCCAGCCCTCTGCCGCTATGGTCCAGGAGTATCTGGACGGCCGTCTGGGCAGACACCCCGGCGACGTGAACGCCTATGCGGCATCCCTGATGTTTTCCATGGACCGCTACGCCTCTTATAAGCAGGACTGGGGCCCGTTTTATGAAGCGGGAGGACTGGTGATCGCAGACCGCTACACCACCTCCAACGCCGTCCATCAGGCGTCCAAACTGCCGCCGGAGGAACGGACGGTCTTTTTGAACTGGCTCTTTGAGCTGGAATACGGCAAGCTGGGCCTGCCGAAGCCGGATCTGGTGCTCTATCTGGATATGCCCACGGAGATCACGGAGAAGATGATGCGCAGCCGGGAGGCCGCCACCGGCACCCATGCCGACATTCACGAGCAGGACGAGGCTTATCTGAAAAGCTGCCGGGAGGCCGCCCGTGAAATCGTGAAGGACTGCGGCTGGACCGTAATCCACTGCGCCAAGGGCGATGCTCCCCGAACCGTGGAGGACATCCACAACGAGGTGTACAAGACTGTCAAGTCGCTGCTGTAATGCCTGTCCCCCCAGCGGGACGCGGTGCGTCCCCGCCGGTTCAGCAGCAATCGCAGCCGTTGTGGATACAGCCGTTTCCGCAGCTATATCCGCTGCCGCAGCATACCAGTACCACGATCAGAACGAGAATGATCCAGAGCCAGGAGCTGTCATTGTTGTTGCAGCACATACCACTACCCCGCTTTCTGTTTGATAGGCTATCTTATGCCGCTGTCACCGGAAACCGGGCTTGGACCGGACAAAAATCCGGAAATTGTATTCCCCTTCCCTGCCGGGGACCGGGAAAGCAAGGAGGAACCAATGTCTGAATACAGAAGAGATGATACTGCCAGCTGGGACGCACAGGAGGTCCGGCAGGCACAGGGGGCGCGGCGGGAGCCGACACCCGCTCACCACAGCAAAAGCCGTCACCGCCGGCGGAGACGGAATTCGCTGGCGGTGCTGGTCGGTTACCTGATCTTTGTCCTGCTGGCTTCCGCTATCCTGGCGGGTGTGGGCTGGATGCTGGGCTCGGATTTCTGCGCCTTCAACCGGGGCGCTCTGCGGGAGACCTCGGTGGAGGTGACGGCGGAGGACAGCGTGTCCACCGTGGCGGATAAGCTTCAGGATGCGGGGCTCATCAAGTACAAGTGGTTTTTCAAGCTCTACGCCGGGATCTCCCATGCCGATAAAAAGATCGGCATCGGCACCTATACACTGAATACAGAGATGGATTACCGGGCGCTGATCCTGGGCATGCACAACTCCTCCGGCAACCTGACGGCGGAGACTGTCACCGTCACCATCCCCGAGGGCTATACCGTGCGGCAGACCATCCGTCTGTTGGCGGAAAAGGGCGTCAATACGGAAGAAAATCTGCTGGAGGCCGCCAGGACCGCCACATACGATTACAGCTTCATCAACAACAATTCCGAAGATCCCAGCCGTCTGGAGGGCTACCTGTTCCCGGACACCTATGAGTTCTACAAGAATCACAATGCCAAGAATGCTCTGGGTAAGCTGATCGATGCCTTCGCTGACCGTATCGACGAGGATGCGTTCGCCTCCTCCAAGGCCAAATCCATGAGTTACAGCATGAAGGATGTGGTCATCATCGCCTCCCTCATTGAAAAGGAGACGGACGGTACGGATCAGCGGGATATCGCCTCCGTCATCTATAACCGTCTGCAAAAGCCCGGCGAGACCGCAGGGCTGCTGCAGATCGACGCTTCCCTGCTCTATGGTCTGCCGGATCACACCGGCGCCATCACCAACGCGGACAAGGCGGTCGATACCCCCTACAACCTGTATCTCCATAAGGGACTGCCGCCTACGGCCATTGCCAACCCCGGCAGCGCGGCTCTGAAAGCGGCTATGGATCCCAATGACACGGATTATTATTACTACGCATTGGGCACCGACGGGAAGCATCACTTCTCCAAAACACTGTCTGAGCACAATGCCTTTGTAGGGAGCAGCTCCTATGGTGGATAAACAGAGAACGCTGCCGGAGCTGCTGGCTCCGGCAGGGGATATGGAACGGCTGAAAATGGCCGTGCTCTACGGCGCGGACGCCGTATATCTGGCGGGTACGGACTTCGGTATGCGGGCCTTCGCCGGAAACTTTGACCCGGATGAGCTGAAGGCGGCAGTGGCCTATGCCCATGCGCACAATGTACGGGTCCACTGCACCATCAACACCATGCCCCGGGGGGATGAGATCGTCCGCCTGCCGGCGCATCTGGAACGGCTGAATGACGCCGGTGTGGATGCGGTGATCGTGGCGGACCTGGGTGCCTTTACGCTGGCGGGGAAATATGCCCCCAACTGCCAGCGCCACATCTCCACTCAGGCCAGCATTTCCAACTATGTCACTGCCAACGCCTGGTATGATCTGGGCGCTTCCCGGGTGATTTTAGCCCGGGAGCTGAGCCTTGAAGAAATTCGGACCATCCGGGAGAACACCCCGGCAGAGCTGGAGATCGAGGCCTTTGTTCACGGGGCCATGTGCGTCAGCTATTCCGGGCGGTGTCTGCTGAGCAATTATATGACGGGCCGGGATGCCAGCCGCGGCGCCTGCGCCCAGCCCTGCCGCTATCATTACGCCCTGATGGAGGAAAAACGCCCCGGCGAATATTTCCCCATTGAGGAGGACGAAAAGGGCAGCTATATTTTAAATTCCCGTGATATGTGCATGATCGACCATCTGGATGACCTGCTGGATGTTGGGCTGTCCAGTCTGAAGATCGAGGGCCGGGCCAAATCCGCCTATTATGCCGCCATCGTCACCGGTGCTTACCGGCACTGTCTGGATGACGCCGCCGCGGGCCGCCCCATTGACCCGGTGTGGCGGGATGAGGTGGAGCACGTCAGCCACCGGCCCTACGCCACCGGCTTTTACTACGGTTATCCCGGCCAGTACTACGAAAATTCCCGCTACATCCGGGAATGGCAGGTGGTGGCGCTGGTCACGGAATGTGACTCCGACGGCAACGCCGTCATTTCCCTGCGGAACAAGTTCCGCACCGGTGGCACGGTGGAGCTGGTAGGGCCGGACCTGCGTCCCTTTTCCATGACGGTCCCGGAAATGCGGGATGAGGCCGGAACCGTGATCGAAGAACCCCGAAATCCCCAGATGCTGCTGAAGCTCAGGCTGCCCCGTCCGGTGCCGCCTATGACGCTGGTACGCCATCAGGTAGAATTGTCAGCCAAATAAGGAGATAGGAGATATTATGAACGCAGATGTTGTTATCATCGGCGCCGGTCCTGCCGGCATCTTCACCGCCCTGGAAATGGTCAAAAAGGGCAGCAAGCAGAAGATCATCATGGTGGAAAAGGGCCAGGCGGTAGAAAACCGCCACTGCCCCAAGGACAAGACAAAGAAGTGCGTCAACTGCAAGCCCTACTGCCACATCACCACCGGCTTCTCCGGCGCCGGTGCGTTTTCCGACGGCAAGCTGTCCCTCAGCTATGAGGTAGGCGGCGATCTGCCCACCCTCATCACCCCAGAGCTGGCACAGGAGACCATCAATTACGCTGACCAGATCTATCTGGATTTCGGTGCGGACGAGCACATTGAGGGTCTCGGTAATGACGAGGAGCGCAAGGAGATCCGCAAGCACGCCATTCAGGCAGGCTTGAAGCTGGTGGACTGCCCCATCCGCCACATGGGCACGGAAAAGGCTCAGGGTATCTACTACGCCATCGAGAAGTACTTACAGGAGCACGGCGTAGAGATGTACTTTGGCTACGAGTGCAGCAACCTGATTCTGGAAAATGACGTCTGCAAGGGCGTTTCCGTGTCCAACGGCAAGGTGGACATGGAGATCTACGCCAAGCACACCGTGGTGGCCACCGGCCGCCGGGGTGCCGACTGGCTGGAAAAGCTCTGCGCCGAGCACAACATCGCCCACGCCCCCGGCACTGTGGATATCGGTGTCCGTGTGGAGGTCCGCAATGAGGTCATGGAGACCGTAAACCGGGTCCTGTACGAGTCCAAGCTGGTAGGCTATCCCCGGCCCTTCAAGAACAAGGTCCGTACCTTCTGCCAAAACCCCGGCGGCTTTGTCAGTCAGGAAAACTATGACAACAACCTGGCGGTGGTCAACGGCCACTCCTACAAGGAGAAGAAGAGCGACAACACCAATCTGTCTATCCTCTGCTCCCACAACTTCTCCGTGCCCTTTAACCAGCCCATTGCCTACGCCCAGAAGGTGGGCGAACTGACCAACATGCTGGCCAACGGCCAGATTCTGGTGCAGCGCTTCGGTGACATTCTGGACGGCAAGCGCACCTGGCAGAAGGAGCTGGCCCAGTCCAACATCCGCCCCACTCTGCCGGACGCCGTGGCCGGCGACATTACCGCCGCCATGCCCTACCGGGCCATGACCAACATCATCAACTTCATTCAGGCTATGGATTATGTGGTGCCCGGCTTCGCCGCCTACGAGACCCTGCTGTATTCCCCCGAGCTGAAGTTTTACTCCAACCGGGTGAAGATGGACACGGATTTCAACACCAGCCTTCAGGGCCTTCACTGTCTGGGCGACAGCTCCGGCTGGACCCGCGGCTTGATGATGGCCTCCGTCATGGGCGTCCTCATGGGCCGCAAGATCGCGGAGGAGGGCTGAGTTCCCTTCCGCCCGTAATATGTTCCGAATAAATACAGCCCCGCCGGATTCCTTTCGGAATCCGGCGGGGCTTTTATCATGTAGGAAAGGCTTTGCGCTTATTCCTGCGGCTGGTCGGCGGCGATGTTCACGCCGATGCCGTTGACCTCCACGCCGTCATCAGCGGGGATCAGGAGATACTTGCGGCCGTCGATGATCCGGGTCTCGATGAGATAGCTGTTTTCCGGGGCGATGGAGATCTTCACCTCTGGGGTGGTGACCTGAAACTTGCGGCTCTCGATGATATTCATCGGATTCAGTGCGGCGTTTTCGCCGTACTGCTTTTCGCAGTTCGCTTTGAACGCTTCCACCTTTTCGGTGTCCACGCCGCTGTTGGCCAGTATGCAGCCCACGTCGGAAACCGTCAGCTCCAGCGGCTCCGGATCGTGGCTTTCCTTGTGGTCCTCGATTTTTGCCCGGATCTGCTCATGGACGGACTGCACCACGTCATAGCTGCAAGCCTCATCCAGCGCCTCCGTCAGCGCCGTATCAAAAACGTTTTTCTGTTCTGCCGCAGACATGGGCGGCTCTACCCGGAACAGCGCGTCAATGACCTCCTGATGCAGCTCCGCCGGGTTCTTGGCGTAGAACAGCAGGTCATAGATGTTGGCGGCGCGGCTGTCAAAGGCGGGGTACAGGAAGCCAAGCTCCGGGGCCAGCGCGATATGGCCGGTGGAGCCGGGATGGAATTCGTTCAGGTCATGATCGTACCGCAGCTCCAGAGTAGGGGCCTTTACCGGGCAGACGGCGCAGACAAAGTAGCGATACACCGTGTCCCCCGCGTCCGCCTGAAATTCATCGTCCCGGCTCTTGTGGGGCACATCGTAGGTGTCCGCAGCCAGCAGGATCAGGTAGTTGGTCTCTCCCATGTTCAGCGCGTCGATCAGCCGACGGCAGAAATTCTCCCGGGAGGCAGGGTCCTTCAGTTCTGTCTGCCGCATGGTCTGCAGCAGGCGATGCTCGTCACTGTCCGCTACCTGCGCCGTGGAAAACGTGATATCCACCAGATTTTTGCCCAAGGCCCCGGAGAGGGCCTTTTTCAGAAGGCCCAGATACATTTCCTGCTCCTCCTGCTGCATGAGGCCCATAGAGGCGTCGATCCAGGAAATGATCTCCTTATTGCTGTTGACATAGCAGCCAAAAATCTTGGAAATGCTGTTTTTATCCAGCTTGAAGCGCCGGCGGATCTCGTTGAGTTCTTTTTGATTCATGGTTATCCTTTCCCTTCGGTCAATGCTCGTACAGTAAGAAAGTGTACCACGGAACCGGCCGGAGGGCAAGGGAAAAACCTACAAATCACACACAGTAAAACCGGCGGATACGCATACACGTATCCGCCGGTTGTTCGTTATTCGGTCAGCCGATCAGCCGTTCTTTTTGCCGGCGCACAGCTTTTCCGCAAGGACGCACAGGAGAACGGTCAGGACCATATCCGGCAGAGTGTAGCCCACCGGGGTGTCCACGCCCATGAGCCAGCGATAGACGATGAAGCCCACCAGCCAGATCACCAGATTCCGGCCGTCCGCCGCCACGGCAAAGCGATCCCGCTTGAGGAGGAAATGATCCGCGATCTGCACCGCGATCATGGGGGCAAACACAGAGCCGATCAGATACAGGAAGCCGGTGATATCATCCATGGGGAACAGAATGGCCCCCGCAGCGCCGATGACCGTCACCGCAATGGCGGTCTTTTTCCCGTTCAGCTTCTTGGAGAGGGACTCGGCAGAAATACCGGCGGACCAGGCATCCAGGAAGGTGGTGGTGACGGTGGAGAACACCAGGATCACCAGCGCGGCAATGCCGAGACCGGCCTTCACCATGATAACGGCAATGTCATACTCCCCGGTAAAGATCGCCGCGCCCATGCCGATGACATACATCCAGCAAGACACCAGCCCGTACACCAGAACGCTGACCCAGGTGGCCTGCACAGGTTTTTCCGCCTCGCGGGTGTAGTCGCTGATGAGGGGCAGCCAGCTCAGAGGCATGGCCACCGCCAGCTCCACCGCCGCACCGAAGGTCATGGCCTCGCCGGAGGCCGCCATAGCGCTGCCGGAGAAGAAGATCACCTTGCACAGCACTAAGGTCAAAAGAAACAGGGCCGCCATGGTCAGCTTGTTGATCCAGCCCAGATCTGTAATACCCACAGCGATCCACAGGATGATGAGGACACCGATGACCAGACACCAGACCCAATGTCCAAGATTGAAAATGCCTCCGATAGCCAAGGCCCCGTCATAGATCATGATGGCAGTCCAGCCTACCAGCTGAAGCACGTTCAGGAAGGCGAACAGCAAGCCGCCCTTCTGTCCAAAGCTCATTTTCACGGTCTCCATGGCGCTGCGGCCGGTGCGGCCGCCGATGAGGCCCGCCAGAAGCATCATGGCGCAGCCGATGATGTGACCGATGACGATCGCCGCCAGACCCTTGGCCATACCCAAAGGCGCAAAGGCGGTGCCGGTGAGGATCTCCGCCAGAGAAACACCTGCGCCGAACCAGATCAGTCCGTTTTGGAAGGTGGATGTCTTTTTCATACCTGCGCCCCGCCTTCCGTTCCGAAGCGGTCCGCCATATCCCAGAAGGATGCCTCATAGCGGGAACACGCCGTAAAGATCCCCTCCAGATAGCGGAGCTGCTCCTCGGTATAGTCCTTGGTCAGCCGCTCCAGCATATCCTTCAGGATCACGTTGTTGCCTGTGTAGCGGGGAGTGATGTAGCCCCGTACCCAACGCCCGTACATGGGGTGCTCGGGAGCGGAGGGGCACTCCTCCACGATCTTGCGGGCGATGACCTCATAGCTGTAAGCACAGGAGAAGATGGCCGTCAGAATTTCCGCCTCACCGCCCCGATAGGCAACGCTGAGCATATAGGAGGTGTAAGAGCGGTTATCCTGCTGGATAGGCGTGTGGTCCAGTTCCTCCTGGGTGATCCCAAAATCGGCCATATAGCCGTTGTGAACGTTGACCTCGCCGTCCAGGATCGCCTGAATGTACTTGGCAAAGAGTTTCATGACCTCCACGCTCTTGCTCTTGGCTACGCCGATGGCAAAAACCTTGGTATAGTCCATGAGATACCAGTAATCCTGAATGATATAGCTGCGGAATTTCTTCTGGTCCAGCGTGCCGTACTTCAATCCCTGCACAAAGGGCTTTTCGTGGTAGCTGGCCCAGATATCCTCGGTGGCTTTCAGAAGCCGATCAACAGTACCCATCATTTTGCCTCCCTTCTGGCAATGGCCCGCCGCATAAGCGTCAGCGGCAGCACCGATACGATCAAAATGCTCAAGATCCCCTCCGGAAGCCGGGAGGACAGGTTAAAGGCCAGACTGTAACCCCAGGCGCCCCAGCCGTCCCATGCGTTCTGGGAATAGAAGATCACACCGCTGATCACATGACCGAAGCAGCGGATCGCCACCGCCAGCGCCATGCCGCAGATGGCCTTCCAGCGCTTGTCGCTGCCGAACACGCCGGCATAGCCCAGGCAGGAGAAGCAGACCAACTGCTGCACAAAGATCTGCGCCCAGTGGACCGCCTGCCAGCCGGGGATCAGGATCATTGCCAGAATACCGCACACCCAGCCGCTCAGCATGGACAGCCGATAGTCATACAGCAGGGCCAGCAGCATCAGCGGGATCCACGAACCGCAGGTGATGTTGGAACCGGTGGGCAGGGGGATGCGGATCGTGCCCAGCACCAGCGTCATGGCGCAGACAATACCGCCCAGACACAGGTCCCGGGCCGTCAGCCGGAAGCCCCGGCACAGCCAGACCGTTGCCAGCAGGTACCCCACGGCGAATAAGATCGCAACCGTAGAGGTGATCATTCCGTGAACGCTCCTTTCAGAGCGAACATGTGATTCATGGGACCGGAACCATGACCCAGATCCAGCATGGCCGCCAGCGCGCCGGAGATGTATTCCTTGGCCCGCTCCACGGACTCGTCCAGATCATAGCCCTTGGCCAGATTGGAGGCAATGGCGCTGGAGAGGGTGCAGCCGGTGCCGTGGGTGTTGGGATTGTCGATCCGCTTGCCGTGGAACCACTTGCCGAAGCCGTTCCGCCACAGGAGATCATCGGCATCGTTGACCTTATGGCCGCCCTTGCACAGCACGGCGCAGCCGTATTTCTCGCTGATGTACTTGGCGGCAGCCTCCATGCCGGTGGCATCGGTGATGGTCATGCCGGAGAGGATCTCCGCCTCGGGGATGTTGGGGGTCAGGACCGCCGCCAGCGGCAGCAGCTCCCGGCACAGGGCCTCCACCGCATCATCCCGCAGCAGCTTTGCCCCGGAGGTGGCCACCATCACGGGGTCCACCACGATGTTCTTCGCCTTGTACTGCTTCAGCTTTTCCGCGATGACCACGATGAGGTCGGCGGAGGAAACCATGCCGATCTTCACCGCGTCGGGGAAAATATCGGTAAAAATAGCGTCCAGCTGCTCACTCAGGAAATGAGGAGTGGACTCCAGAATATCTGTGACGCCGGTGGTGTTCTGGGCGGTCAGGGCCGTGACGGCGCTCATGGCGTAAACGCCGTTGGCCGTCATGGTCTTCATATCCGCCTGGATACCGGCGCCTCCGCTGGAATCGCTTCCAGCAATGGTCAATGCTGTTTTCATGTGAATACTTCCTTTCTTTTTACAGCACGTTTTATAAAGCGATACAAGGTGGTGCCCCCAATGTACCGCCTGAACACAGGGCAAGGCCCTGAGCGTTCCGAATTTACTTGTTGAGTGGTTCCCAATGGCCGGGAAACTCCGTCAGGGATGTGAGATAGACCTCCGCCGCCTCTTTCAGCCCCGCCTGATCTGTTTCCCCGTGGGCGTCCAATACGCCGACAGTGCGGAAACCCGCCGCCTTGGCGGTTTTCAGAGCGTATAGGGAATCCTCGAATACCAGCGTTTCTGCCGGGACCGTCCCCAACGCTTCCGCCGCCAGATAGTAGATCACCGGCTCATGCTTGCTGACGCCCACCTCGCCGGTGGTGAAAACTGCTTTCAGGTAGGGCAGCAGGCCCAGCCGATCCAACGCGGCGGTCACGTGCGCCCGCGGGCTGGAGGTAGCCGCCGCCATGGAAATGCCCCGTTCCGCCAGAAATGCCAGCAGCGCCGCCGCGCCGGGCTTGGCAGGGACCTCCTGAACATAGTAGTCCTTCAGCATTTGGGCAATGCCGCCGCAGATTTCCGCCTCGCTCTGTTGAAGCGGGTAATGCGCTTTCAGATAGGCAGCCCCCTGCTCCATGCTCATAGGAAAGAGGACCTCATTCAGTCCCGGCGCCGGGGTGATGTGCAGCCGCCGGAGATACCGGGCGCCCAGATCTTCCCAGATACCCATAGAGTCCAGCAGAACGCCATCTAAATCGAAAATGGCCCCCCGGATCATACCCGCAGCATTTCTTCCACGGTGGCTTTCAAATCAGCGGCGGCAGCTTTGACGTCCTTGGCGGCGTAGATAGCGCTGATGACCGCCACGCCGCAGATGCCGCTGCCCGCCAGCTTGCCTACATTCTCGCCGGAAATGCCGCCGATGGCCACCACAGGAATGGACACGGCCTTGCAGATAGCCTTCAGGGTCTCGTAGGACATCTCCCCCACATCGCTCTTGGAGCTGGTGGGGAACACGGCTCCCACGCCCAGATAATCCGCCCCCTGCTTCTCTGCCAGCAGAGCCTCCTCCACCGTGTGGGCTGAGACACCGATGAGCTTGTCCGGCCCCAGCTTGGCCCGGGCATCCAGCGCCGCCATGTCATCCTGCCCCACATGAACGCCGTCGGCGTCCATGGCCTTGGCGATGTCCACGTTGTCATTGACGATAAAGGGAACATGCCGCTCCCGGCACCGGGCTTGCAGCTCCTTGGCTTCTTCCAGGAATTTGCCCTCATCCAGAGACTTTTCCCGGAGCTGGATCATGGTGACGCCGCCATCCAGACTCTCCTTGACCACGTCCACCAGCGTCCGTCCGTTCAGCCAGTGCCGGTCGGTGACGGCATACAGCAGCAGATCTTTGGGATCACATTTCATATTGAACACCTCTGCATCTTTTGAAATTCCGGCGGGCACCGCTCTTGTCTGTCCGGCACAAAGGGCCGGATAGAAAACAAAATGCGGATATGCCTGAAAGACATATCCGCATTACGAACTCCATGAGCGTGTCAGCGACGGTATCTCCCTACGTTGGCATTATCCAAATCAGGTTTACGGGTCTGGGCAATACATCCCACTCTCAGCCTGCTTGCGCAAGCTCCCCTATTGACAAAGGGTATCATAGCACTATTCGCCCCGGTTTGCAAGGGATTTTTCCGGATACGGGGGAAATCGGTCAATTTTCCCCGCTCTGCGCGGACTGCACAGAAATTCTGGCGAAAATGCAGTGCATTTCGCAAAAGCTCCGCACATCGAGGACATCTGTCTTTTCAATGACCGCCATGAAAAGACCCATTTGTGATCCTGCACGAAGTTTGTTCGGAGGGGTAGACAAGTTTTCGCCACGGGTGTATATATGTATACAAGTATACAGCAAGCGTATCGCTGGAAAGGAGCCCGCCATGCTTGAATTATCCGCCAAAACCAATCTGCTGGAGGAAAATGACTACCGTTATTCCCTTCAGGATGTGAAGGACCCGGTGCTGTACCGGGACGTATATAACTATGACGAGGTCCCCAAGGTGGCCTTCAACCACCGGCGGGTGCCTACATCCATGCCTGCCGATATCTGGATCACGGACACTTCCTTCCGGGATGGCCAGCAGTCCATGAATCCCTACACCCCGGAGCAGATCGAGCACCTGTTCAAGCTGCTGAGCAAGCTGGGCGGGCCTTACGGCCTGATCCGCCAGACGGAGTTTTTCATTTACAGCAAGCGGGACCGGGAGGCCATTGAACGCTGTCAGGCTTTGGGGCTGCGCTTCCCGGAGATCACCACCTGGATCCGGGCTACCCGGGAGGACTTCCGGATGGTGAAGGACCTTGGCATCAAGGAGACCGGCATTCTGGTGTCCTGCAGCGACTATCATATCTTTAAGAAAATGCAGATGACCCGCCGGCAGGCGTTGGACTACTATCTGGCCACGGTGAAGGACGCCTTTGACGCCGGGGTCATGCCCCGGTGCCATCTGGAGGACATCACCCGGGCTGACTTTTACGGCTTCGTGGTGCCCTTCGTCAATGAGCTGATGGAGCTTTCCCACCAGGCCAAGATCCCCGTCCGTATCCGGGCCTGCGACACCATGGGCTACGGTGTCCCCTACACGGAGGTGGCCCTGCCCCGCAGCGTTCCCGGCATCATCTACGGCCTGCAGCACTATTCCGGCGTGGAGAGCGAATATCTGGAATGGCACGGCCACAATGACTTCTACAAGGCCGTTGCCAACGCCGCCACCGCCTGGCTGTACGGCGCCAGCGGCGTGAACTGCTCCATGCTGGGCATCGGTGAGCGCACCGGCAATGTGCCGTTGGAGGCCATGGTGTTTGAATACGCCTCTCTCCGTGGCTCTCTGGACGGTATGGACCCCACTGCCATCACCGAGATCGCCGACTACTTCGAGCACGAGATCGGCTATCACATCCCCCCCATGACGCCCTTTGTGGGTCGGAACTTCAACGTCACCCGTGCAGGCATCCACGCTGACGGGCTTTTGAAGGACGAGGAGATCTACAACATTTTCAATACGGAAAAGCTGCTGGACCGGCCTGCCGCCGTAGCCATCAGCAAAACCTCCGGGCTGGCGGGCATCGCCTACTGGATCAACCAGAACTACCGGCTCCGCAGCGACCACCAGCTCAGCAAGCATGACGCACTGGTGGAAAAGCTGAAAGTCTGGGTGGACGAACAGTATGCCGGAGGCCGCACCACCGCCCTTTCCAATGAAGAACTGGAAGAAAAAATCGCAGAACTGTCCGGCGGCGTGCTGAAACCCCGCCATTGAGGAGGAACCCACCATGATGAGAGATCATAAGCCCATTTCCATTGCCGATCAGGTTTTTGAAAAGCTGGAACGGGATATTCTGTCCGGTAAATACCCTCAGGGCGAGATTCTGAGCGAGCTGCGGCTGTCCGGCGAGCTGGGCGTCAGCCGCACCCCCATCCGGGAGGCCATCCGCCGCTTGGAGCAGGAGCGCATTTTGGAGGACTCCGGACACGGTCTGGTGGTCATCGGCATCTCCCGGCAGGATATGCTGGATATCTACGAGATCCGCCTTCAGCTGGAGGGTCTGGCCGCAAAGCGGGCCGCCGCCAGCATCACTGACGATGTACTGAGTGAAATGAAGGAGGTCCTGGACCTGCAGCGCTTCTACATTGAAAGTGAAAAGGAGCCGGGCGAAAATTCCGATCAGGTCAAAAACCTGGACTCCCGGTTCCATGAATTGCTTTACAACAGCTGCGGCAGCCGTCCCTATGCGGATACGCTGATCTCCCTCCATAAGAAGATCATCAAGTACCGCAAGGCCTCCGTCACCCACCACAGCCGGGCGGTCCACGCCTTAGAGGAGCACACCGCCATCTACGAGGCCCTTGCCGCCCACGATGGGGACCGGGCTGCGGATGCGTCCCTGCGCCATGTGGAAAACGCCCGGGCCAATCTGGCAGACATCATCCAAAAGGAGGGCTGAACCATGGGAAAGACATTGACAGAAAAGCTGATCGCCGCCCATCTGGTCAGCGGCAGCATGGAGCCAGGGGCTGAGGTAGCCCTGCGCATTGACCAGACCCTGACGCAGGATGCCACCGGCACCATGGCCTATCTGGAATTTGAGTCCATGGGCATTGACCGGGTCAAAACAAAGCGGTCCGTGGCCTATATCGACCACAACACCCTCCAATCCGGCTTTGAAAACGCCGACGATCACCGGTACATCCAATCCGTTGCCGCCAAGCACGGCATCTGGTTCTCCCGCCCCGGCAACGGCATCTGCCATCAGGTGCATCTGGAACGCTTCGGCGTACCGGGGCAGACCCTCATCGGCTCCGACAGTCACACCCCCACCGGCGGCGGTATCGGGATGCTGGCCTTCGGCGCGGGGGGCATGGACGTAGCCGTGGCTATGGGCGGCGGAGCCTACTACATTACCATGCCCAAGGTCATCAAGGTCGAGCTGACCGGTGCGCTGCGTCCCTTCGTCACCGCCAAGGACATCAGCTTGGAGGTCCTGCGGCTCCTCTCCGTCAAGGGCGGCGTGGGGCATGTGATGGAATGGGGTGGTCCCGGCATCGCCGGGTTATCCGTTCCGGAGCGGGCCACCATCACCAATATGGGTACGGAACTGGGGGCTACCACCTCCATCTTCCCCTCCGATGAAGTGACCCGCGCCTTTTTGAAGGCTCAGGGGCGGGAAGCCGACTTCACCCCCCTCTCCGCCGATCCCGATGCGGCCTATGACCGGATTATCCACATTGATCTGGACACGCTGGAACCGCTGATCGCCTGCCCCCACATGCCGGATAAGGTGGTGCCCGTCCGCAGTCTGAAGGGCGTTAAGGTGGATCAGGTCTGCGTCGGCTCCTGCACCAATTCTTCCCTGTACGATCTGCTGAAAACCGCCGCCATGCTGAAGGGCAGGACCGTGTCCCCCTCTGTCAGTATGTCCGTGTCCCCCGGCTCCCGGCAGGTCCTGACCATGCTGGCCAACTGCGACGCGCTGTCGGATATTCTGGCCTCCGGTGCACGGCTGCTGGAATGTGCCTGCGGACCCTGTATCGGTATGGGCTTCTCCCCCAACTCCGGTGGTGTGAGCCTGCGGACCTTCAACCGCAACTTCGAGGGCCGCAGCGGTACGGCGGATGCCAAGGTGTATCTGGTGTCCCCGGAGACCGCCGTGGCCGCCGCCCTCACCGGGGAGATCACCGATCCCCGGGACCCGGGGATGGAGGCCCTCCATGTGGAGATGCCGGACCACTTCCTCATTGACGACAGCGCCGTGCTGGCCCCCGCCTCCCCGGAGGAGGCAGCCCATCTGGACGTGCTCCGCGGTCCCAACATCAAGGAATTCCCCCAGGGCAAGCCGGTGGGCGACACCATCACCGCCAAGCTGACCCTGAAGGTAGGGGATAACATCACCACCGACCACATCATGCCCGCAGGCTCTAAGATCCTCCCCTACCGCTCCAACATCCCCAAGCTGTCGGAGTTCTGTTTCGCCGTGTGCGACAAGGAGTTCGCCAAAAACGCCAAGGCAGCCGGGGAAACCATTTTAGTAGGCGGCAGCAACTATGGACAAGGCTCCTCAAGGGAGCACGCGGCGCTGGTGCCCCTATACTTAGGCGTCCGGGCGGTCATCGCTAAGAGCTTCGCCCGCATCCACGCCGCCAACCTCATCAACGCCGGGATCCTGCCCCTGACCTTTGCTGATCCCAATGACTATGACGCCTTGACCCAAGGCGAGACCCTGACCCTCACCGGCATCGACGCCGGCCTGGACAGCGGCACCATGACGCTTCACGCTGGAAACCGTGAAATCCCCGTCTGCGGCAGCTTCACCAAGCGGCAGGCGGCAATGCTCCGGGCAGGCGGTCTGCTGAATTACACGAAAGAAGGCAATGACTGATGGATCAGAACACATATATCGAGCAGGCGGCGGCACATTTCCGCACCTTACTGACTGAGCAGTTAAACCGGCAGGCGCGCATGGCCCAAGGCTCTCCCGCCAAGGACTTTTCCCGCATGGAGCGCATCGTCATCGGCCTGATCCCCGGTGACGGCATCGGTCCCATCCTCATGGCCCAGGCCCGGCGGGTGTTGGAAAAGCTGCTGGCAGCAGAGCTTGCCGTCGGTCGGGTGGAGCTGCGGGACATCGAGGGGTTGACCATTGAAAACCGCACGGCCCAGGGAAAGGCCATTCCTGACGAGGTGCTGGCCTCCATCAAGGACTGCGACGTGCTGCTGAAAGGCCCCACAGAGACCCCCAAGGGCGGTACGCTGGAAAGCGCCAATGTAGCCATGCGGCGGGAGCTGGACCTGTTTGCCAACGTGCGGCCTGTATCCGTCCCGAAGCTGGGCATCGACTGGACCTTCTTCCGGGAGAATACGGAGGGCGAATACGCTCTGGGCAGCCGGGGCGTTGAGGTGCCCGGTATGCTGAGCATGGATTTCAAAGTCACCACAGACGCCGGTACCCGCCGGATCGCCAAGGCCGCCTTTGACTTTGCCCGGGCCAACGGCAAAACCAATGTGGCCATCGTCACCAAGGCCAACATTATGAAAAAGACCGACGGAATGTTCACCCGCATCTGCCATGAGGTTGCTGCGGACTATCCGGAGATCACCGCCGAGGACTGGTACATCGACATTATGACCGCCAATCTGGTGAACCCGGAGATCCGCAGCAGGTTTCAGGTGTTCGTCCTGCCCAATCTGTACGGCGACATCATCACCGACGAGGCCGCCCAGATTCAGGGCGGCGTAGGCACGGCGGGCAGCGCCAACACCGGCAGTCAATATGCCATGTTCGAGGCCGTCCACGGCACCGCCCCCCGGCTCATCGCCGACGGCGAGGGGGACTACGCCAATCCCGCCAGCATTTTGAAGGCGGCAGAGCTGCTGCTGCGGCACATCGCCATGGCGGACAAGGCAGATCAGCTCGCCGCCGCTATGCGCCTCTGCACGGAAACGGAGCGGCGGGTGGTCATGACCGGCCACCGGGATGGGGCCTCCTGCGTCCAGTTCGTGGATTATCTGCTGGAAAAGCTGTAAAAGCAGCATCCAAACGGTTTACCTGTCCATATCGTCAAAAAGCGGTCCGCAGATGTCTGCGGACCGCATTTTGGTATGTTAGAACAAATCAGTCAACATGACAGAAAAACAGCAAAATAGGACACATTCACATTGCTGACTTCCACATATGGCATTTTCAGAAGGAAAACAGAGATAGACTTCCACAGAAACTTCCATCCCAACGGCGGAGGACGCAGAAAGAGAGGGAATCGGTTTCCCGATTCCCTCTCAAAAGATTTTGGTTTTTGCGGAACTTACTTGTTGAAGTACCGCTTCAGCATGCCCTCCAGAGCCTTGCCGTGACGGCCCTCGTCGCGGGCCATCTCATGGACGGTGTCGTGAATAGCGTCCAGACCGTTCTTCTTGGCGCAGGCGGCCAGCTCAAACTTGCCGGCAGTAGCACCGTACTCGCAGTCCACGCGCCAGGCCAGATTCTTCTCGGTGGAGGCGGTCATGTTGCTCTCCAGGTCGCTGCCCAGCAGCTCGGCGAACTTAGCGGCGTGCTCGGCTTCCTCATAAGCGGCCTTCTCCCAGTAGAGGCCGATCTCGGGATAGCCCTCACGGTGAGCGATCCGGGCCATGCACAGATACATACCCACCTCGCTGCACTCGCCGTTGAAGTTGGCCATGAGCTGATCGAAGATGTACTTCTTATCCTCCTCGGAGATGTCGGCGTTGTTCTTCACGGTCTCTGCGTAGATGCCGAACTTGTGCTCAGCAGCCAGCTTCAGCTCGCCCTTGACCTCTTCAAACGCATTCTTGGCGTGGCAGACGGGGCACTCGACGGGAGCCTCGGGACCCTCATAAATGTAACCGCAAACCTTGCAGACCCACTTCTTCATAGTTATATCCTCCTTAAATAATTACCTTATCTTTGCTCTTTCCTTGAGCGTTTTTTGCTTTGTGAGTGTAGTATATCAGGAATTATTTCTATTTGCAAGTTGCAAATGCAACTTTTTTGAAAGAACATAAAATTGTTCACGCTTTGTTAGAGCTATTGAACTATTCAAAGACTATCCCACACAGATACAGCGGCTGGGGAAGCGATCGCTTCCCCGGCCACACTGGTTGATCTTATTCCTCGTTCCGGGCCTTGGCCTCTGCGATCGCCTTCTCCTGCGCCGCGGGAGGGCAATCCTCATAGCGGACAAAGTGCAGGGTAAAGGCGCCGCGGGACTGAGTCATGGAGCGGAGGTCGATGGCATAGGTGCTCATCTCGCCCATGGGGACCTCAGCGGTGATGACCTGCTCGCCATTGCCGGCAGGGTCCATACCCATGACGCGGCCGCGACGCTTGTTCAGGTCACCCATGACATCGCCCATGTAGCTGTCAGGCACGGTGACCTTCAGCTCGCCCACAGGCTCCATCAGGCAGGGGTTGGCCTCAGGCAGAGCGGCCTTGTAGGCCAGCTGAGCGGCGGTCTTAAATGCGATTTCGGAGGAGTCAACGGGGTGATAGGAGCCATCATACAGAACGGCCTTCAGATTCACCACCGGATAACCGGCCAGAGGACCGTGGACGCAGGCCTCCCGCAGGCCCTTTTCCACAGCGGGGAAATAGTTCTTGGGCACAGAGCCGCCGAACACTTCTTCAGCGAAGATCATATCATCCTGCTCGGTCTGGGGCTCGAAGCGGATCCACACGTCACCGAACTGGCCGCTGCCGCCGGTCTGCTTCTTATGACGGCCCTGCTTCTGCACGGTCTTGCGGATCTTCTCACGGTAAGCCACGCGGACAGGGCTCAGCTCCACTTCCACGTTGAAGCGGGTCTTGAGCTTACTGACCAGCACATCCACCTGCATATCGCCGGCGCCGGAGAGGACCATCTGATGGGTCTCGGCGTTGTTGACCACGGAGAAGGAGGGGTCCTCCTCGTTAAGACGGTTCAGGCCCTGAGCCACCTTATCGTCCTGGCCGCGGGTCTTGGGGGCGATGGCCACAGAGTAGCAGGGTTCAGCGAAGGGGATGCCCTTCAGCGCCACGACCTTACGGCTGTCGCACAGGGTATCGCCGGTCTTGACCTTATCCATCTTTGCGATGGCGCCGATATCGCCGCACACCAGCTCCTTGACCTCGGTGGCCTTCTTGCCACGCATGGTATACAGGCGGCCCAGCTTCTCGTTGTCGCCGGTGCGGGCATTGACCATGGTCATATCCGGCGTGATGCTGCCGGAGAGGACCTTCACGAAGGAGTACTTGCCGTACTGGTCGGAAATGGTCTTGAACACGAAAGCAGTGGGTACGCCACCGGCGGACACCACGAATTCCTCGGTGGTGCCGTCAGCCAGAGTGGCCTTATGATAGTTGCCCTGCTCGGGAGAGGGCAGCAGCTCCATGATGTTGTCCAGCAGCATCAGAGTGCCCATATCAGCCACGGCGCTGCCGCACAGCACGGGGAACACGCTCAGCTCACGGACGCCCTGACGGAGGCCCTGAGCCATTTCAGCGTAGGTGAAGTCCTCGCCGTTGAAGAAGCGCTCCATGAATTCCTCGCTGGTCTCCGCCACGGATTCCTTCAGCGCATCGTTGAACTCGTTGATGACGGCCACCTTATCCTCAGGCAGCTCGATCTCCACACGCTTGCCGTCCTGCATCTCATAGGCGCGCTTATTCAGGATGTCCATGAGGCCGGTGACTTTCTTGTTTTCGTCCAGCGTAGGCACCACAACGGGAGCGATCTTGTTGCCGAAGCGCTCACGGAGCGCATCAAAGGTGGCGTTATAGTCGCTGTGATCCTCGTCGATCTTGGAGATATAGATAAAGCGGGGCATATTCCGCTCTTCGCAATACTTCCACGCCTTCTCAACGCCCACGGACACACCGTCCTTGGCGGAGGCCACGATGATGGCGGCGTCGGCGGCCCGGAGAGCCTCCATCACTTCGCCGGAAAAGTCGAATGCGCCCGGAGTATCCAGCACGTTGATGCGGCAGCCCTTATAGTCGATAGGCGCCACAGCGGTGGACAGAGAGATCTGACGCTTGACCTCTTCGGGATCATAATCACAAACGGTATTGCCGTCCGCGACTCTGCCCATACGGTCGATGGCGCCGGTCATAAACAGCAGGCTCTCTGCCAGAGAAGTCTTACCGCTGCCGCTGTGACCCAGCAGGCAGACGTTACGGATGTTCTGTACTGAATAGCTCATGTTTGTTCCACTCCTTATGTTGATGCTGTTGACACGGCCCGAACGGGCCGATAAAAGATCTGTCAACCATTGAGACTCACTCAATGTGTTAATTATACCGCTTTTTCACAGGCAATACAATAAGAATTTTGTGAGATCTTACATTTTGGAGGGGTAGGCAAAAAGGGTCGCCTATTTTTGTGGGGTCCCGCAAAAATCATTTTTCTTGAAAAAAAGTCTTTTGATCCCGGACAGCGCGAAAAAGTACCGGGAGGCAGGGAAAAAGCCTGCCTCCCGGTACTTTATTCTGTCAAGTGTCAATATCGGCCGGTCCAGTCGCTCATCAGCAGCACCGGCAGGGTCCACAGCAGCAAAAACACCGTCAGGGACAAGGGGGTGAGCAAATCAAACTTCCCCAGAGACACCAGATACGCCGTCAGCAAAACGCCGGCGGCGCTGCCCGCCAGGGACAGCCAGGTCGCCCGGCGCACCGCCGTTCGCAGACGGCGGCTGCCCACCACCGCTTCGGCATAGGGCAGCAGGCCCTCCCGCAGCAGCAGCGCCCGGGGCAGGCCCCGGTCCTCCTCCGCCTCGCTGAGGGCCACCCGGTCCGTCAGCTGTGGATACTCCACCTTGATCTTCTTGTAGAACTTCCGCTTCAGCAGCGCCGGGGTGATGTTGGGGTCCCGCACTGCCAAAATCGGCGTGATCCGGCTGCGGCGCAGGGTCCGCAGCGCGTAATCCACATTTTCCGACGCCTCGTACTTCACGGCGAACACCGCCGCCAGCTGATGATCGATGGCCAGGAAAATGCCGGTTTTCAGATTGATGTTGCTGGGCAGACGCACATCCTGCTTCCGCAGGAAGGAGGCCGTCCCCAACAGGACGGATTCCCCGTGGATCGTGCAGCCAAAGCCGCCCTGCTCATAGAAGCTCAGGTCCTGAGCCGTTTCCCGTGGGGCGTTCTCCCCCACCGCCAGTCCCTCAAAGACCCGCTCCAGGCCGCAGCCCGCCGCACGGGCGGCTGCCGCCGCATAAGCCGACACCTTTCCCAGTTCCTCGCCGTAGACCTTCACACCGTTGAGCCGGATGGTCCCCGGCGGGAACAGGTCGGTATCCGTCAGGATCATGCCCCGGCGCTTTCCTACCCGGGCCGCACCGTCCCATCCCGCCACGGCACAGCCGCTTTTCTGCTGTCGGCGGGTCAGCTGAGACCATGGCAGGCTCCAGCACAGCGGCAGGGAACAGGTGGCTCCCGCCGTCAGGATCACGGACCAGTTCCGCAGGAAGTCAATTCCGTGTCCCCGTCCCAAAGAGATCAGGCCCGCGAATACCAGCGTGGCCATAAAAATCACCGGCAGGAACACCGTCTGAAGACGGGAGGCATAATCATCCCGCATGGCGGTGGTGTAAAAGCCCCGCAGGTCTCCCCTCTGCTTGCAGGCACCCCTTGGAGTTTCCGTGACCAAGTAAGGGGGGTGATCGTCCAGCGATGCCAAACGGAAGCTATCATAGCTGCCCCGGCTTTCCCGGCTGATGCCCCACTGGGCAAAGCACAGCGCCAGTCCCGCCGCAGCGGTATAGGGAAGCGCTTCTCCCCGCCCCGGAACAAGCAGCCACAACGCGCAGTCCACCACCGCCGCCAGCACCGCCAACGATACCAGCAGTGCGCTGACGCAGCGTTTTTCACTCAGCTTCCGGATCGCGTACACCGGCACGTGCCAGCACAGTACCAATTCGATCAGCAGGCAGGCCAGCATGGCAACGCCTTGGATCTGCCGGTCTCCGGTCCAGAAGGGGACCGTGACGCCGTACTGCTCCGCCGCCATAGCGGCGATAGGCACCAGCGCTGTAAAAAAGGCAAATCCCAGAGACCGGTGACGGCTCTTATAGGCTTCCCGCTCCTCAGACGCGACCTCGCTGAGCTCCGGTTCTTCCCCGATGCTCTCCGCCTCGGTAAGAGGCTTTACCGATTCCTCCGGGGCTTCCATGGAATCGTAGAGCTGCTCCGTTTCCTCCTGCCGCTTCCGGGAGAACAGCCCCCGTTTCGGCTTCAGCAGCGTTTCGTGGTGCTCCTCCATCACGGCCCCTACCGTTGTCCCTACCAGTTCTTCCAGACTCAGGAAGCGGGTAGCCTCCGGCTCCGGGCCGTCATCTGTCCGGGGTTCTTCCTCCGGGTCCGAATCGTCGGCAAGGGGGGCCTCCCCGTCCTGTTCCAGCGCCGCCGCGGCGATCCGTTCCTCCCAGAGGGCCATTGCCGATTTGGGCGTTGGAGATGGGGCCGTCTCTGTCGGTTCAGGGGCGGAAGGCTGTTCAGGAGCCGGTGCCTTGGGCGTATCCGGCTCCGCCGGAGCGGTCTCGCGCTCCACCTCTTCCATGATTTTCTGCTGGCGGCTGGAGCCGTACTCCGCCAGAATCTCCTCTAAGGTGTAATCCTCGTCAGACGGCGGCGTATCCCAGGTGCCTGTGCCGTATTCTGTTTTCTCGACATCCTTTGACACCGTGTTCTCTCCAAACTTCTCAGTTCATCCGCTGACGCACGGCCTCATACAGCAGGATCGCTGCCGAGGCGCTGGCGTTCAGGGAATTCAGATCACCCTTCATGGGGATGCTCACCAGAAAATCGCAGTTTTCGGCAGCCAGACGGGTCATGCCGTCCCCCTCGCTGCCGATGACGATGGCAGCGGCGCCCTTCAGGTCCGCGTCATACAGACCGGTGGTGCCGTTGGCCGCCGTGCCGAATACCCAGACCCCCTGCTTTTTCAGGTCCTTCAGCAAGGAGGGGATATTGGGCACCCGAGCCACCTTCATGTGAGACACCGCGCCTGCGGAGGTCTTGGCCACCACGCTGGTCAGGCCCGCACTGCGGCGCTTGGGAATGACCACGCCGTGAGCGCCGGCGCAATAAGCCGTCCGGATGATGGCGCCCAGATTGTGGGGGTCGGAGATCTCGTCGCACACCACGATCAGCGGCGGCTCGTTCTTGGCGGCGGCATCTGCCAGAATATCGTCTACACTGACGTACTCCCGCACCGCTGCCAGAGCGATGACGCCCTGATGGGCGTGGGTGCGGCTCATGCCGTCCAGCTTCCGCCTGTCGGCCTCCACCACCACGATGCCCGCCGCCCGGGCCTTGGAGGCGATGTGGCCCAGGGTCTTGTCCACCTCACCCTTCTGGATGAAAATTTTGTCGATGCTGGCCTCCGTCCGCAGGGCTTCGATCACCGCGTTGCGGCCTTCAATGAGGCCGTCGGCCTCGGCGGTCAGCTGGTCTTTTCTTTCGTCTGTCATATTAGAATCCTCTCATGATCGGAATTTGTCAAAATCTGCGGGGTATACTTTTTACAGTATATCACAGAACCGGTCCACAATAAAGATGAATTTAAAAAAACGTTTCCGTTCAGCACGTCCAAGTTTACAGAAAGTTTATGAAAAGGCAGTCTCTTTTCCTTGTGGTTTCAAGGAGGTTGTGCTATACTGCTTTTTAATTTCACACACTCTGAAAGGAGTTCTCAATGGACCAGAACGATAAAAACAATAAAAACCGACGGGGCAACCGCAACCTGCTGGGTGCCGGTAAGCTGGTGGCCTGGGCGCTGGCGCTGACGCTGGTGTTCTACTGCACCAGCAGCTACATGGGATCCGCCGGAAAGCAGGCCTCCAACATCAACATCAAGTACAGCGATTTCATCGCCATGATGGAGAGCAAGCAGGTGGAGGACGTCACCGTGGACCTCTCCGAGGGCCTGCTGTATATCGTCCCCAAGGACGGCTATGTCTACACTGCTGAGAACGGCACCGCCTACACCAAGTCCACGGATCAGGACGGCAAGGCCGTTTACGCTTTTACCGACGCCGACGGCAAGGAGCATACCGCGGCGCTGAAGCTCTTTACCGTAAAGATGGAGTCTAATGACACTCTGGTGGAGCGGATGCACGAGGCCGGAAAAACAGACTATGACACGAAGTACGAGCCTCAGATGAGCCCGCTCCTCCTGTTCGCCATCAACTTCATTCTGCCCTTTGTGTTCATCATGCTCATGTTCTCCCTCGTCATGCGGATCATGGCGAAAAAGGGCGGCATGGGAGGCATGGGCGGGATCGGCGGCGTGGGCAAGGCCAACGCCAAGGTCTACATGGAAAAGCAGACCGGCGTCACCTTTGCCGATGTGGCCGGTCAGGACGAGGCCAAGGAATCCCTGACGGAGATCATCGACTTCCTGCACAATCCCAAGAAATATACCGACATCGGTGCCAAGCTCCCCAAGGGTGCTTTGCTGGTAGGCCCTCCGGGCACCGGCAAAACGCTGCTGGCCAAGGCCGTGGCCGGCGAAGCCAATGTGCCCTTCTTCTCCATCTCCGGCTCCGACTTTGTGGAGATGTTCGTGGGCGTGGGCGCGTCCCGTGTCCGCGACCTCTTTAAGGAGGCCGCCAAGGTAGCCCCCTGTATCGTATTCATCGATGAGATCGACACCATCGGCAAATCCCGTGACTCCGGGCGCTTCGGCGGCAATGATGAGCGGGAGCAGACCCTGAACCAGCTTCTTGCCGAGATGGACGGCTTTGACCCCACCAAGGGCATCATCCTTCTGGCCGCCACCAACCGGCCCGAGGTGCTGGATCAGGCCCTTCTGCGGCCCGGCCGGTTCGACCGCCGCATCATCATCGACCGTCCCAATCTGGCGGGCCGTCTGGCCACCCTTCAGGTCCATACCCGGAACATCAAGCTGGCCGAGGACGTCAATTTGAAGAAGGTAGCGCTGGCCACCGCCGGCTGCGTGGGCGCCGACCTTGCCAACCTTGTGAATGAGGCCGCTCTCCGGGCCGTCCGGAAGGGCCGCAAGCTGGTGATCCAGGAGGACCTGCTGGCCGCCTTCGAGCTGGTTATCGCCGGTACGGAGAAAAAGGGCAGCGTCCTGACGGAATTTGAGAAAAAGCTGGTGGCCTACCATGAGGTCGGTCACGCCATGGTGGCCTACAAGCAGAAAAATACGGAGCCTGTTCAGAAGATCACCATTGTCCCCCACACCCAAGGCGCGCTGGGTTACACCCTGCTGATGCCGGAGGAGGATAAGACAGAGCTGCGGACCCGGGACGAGCTGATGGCGAAGATCGCTGTGTCCATGGGTGGCCGCGCCGCCGAGGAAGTGGTGATGAACACCATGACCAACGGCGCCTCTCAGGACATCCAGGAGGCCACCGGCGTGGCCCGGAACATGGTTGCCATGTTCGGCATGAGCGACCAGTTCGGCATGATGGCTCTGGCCTCCCGCCGCAGCCAGTATCTGGACGGCGGCTACGGTCTGGACTGCGCGCAGGACACCGCCGCCGCTATGGACAAGGCCGTGAAGGATATCCTGGACAAGTGCTATGCCGACGCCGTGAACATCATCCGGGAAAACCGTGAGGACATGGACAAGGTGGTGGCCTATCTGCTGGAGAAGGAGACCATCACCGGCGCGGAGATGGTAGCTATCATCGAGGGCCGGGACCCCTCCACCGTGGAAGACGCCTACGCCTCCACGCTGGCCCATGAGAACGGCTTCCGCCCCTCTCAGCCGGAGGTCATCGAGCCTGCCGCCCGGAAGGTCCACATGATCTCCGAGAAGATCGAGGCTCCTGCCGACGGGGAGACGAACAACGAGGATAAACCATCTTCTGACGAAGCGCCGTCTGACGGGAAGCCTGAGTCCAAGCAGGAAAATGACACCAAATCCGAATAACCACCAAACAGGCGTACCGGATGGTACGCCTGTTTTTGAAAACGAGAGAAAAGAGGAATCACCATGATCCGTATTGCCAAGGAATCCGACCTGCCTGCCGTAGCCGCCGTCTATGAGGCTATTTTAGACCATGAGGACGCCACCGGCCTCCACTACACTGGCTGGAAGCGGGGCGCTTACCCCACCGCCGAAACCGCCCGGAGCATTTTCAACGCCGGGACCCTGTATGTAGGCGTGGACGAGGACGGCACCGTCTGGGGCAGCATGAATCTCAACGGCGTCCAGCTGCCGGAATACAAAAACGGCGGCTGGTCCATCCCCGCCGAGGACGATCAGGTCGCCGTTATCCACACCCTGACCATCCATCCTGACCGGGCGGGGCAGGGCTTGGCCCGGCAGATGGTGGCCTTTGCCGAGGACACCGCCCGCAGTCAGGGCAAGACCGTCATGCGGTTCGACACTGGCGTGAGCAACGCCGTTTCCAACCACCTCTACCCTGCCATCGGCTACCGCTTCGCCGGGACGGTGGACACCTTCTTCATGGGCTACGTCCACTGTCCCCTGAATCTCTACGAAAAAAAGCTGTAAAACCCCTGTGTAAACCCACGGTTTACAAATTTCGCCGGGAAGTTGGTGGCGATTTTGCCCGCTTTCAGCGATACTGTTCCCACGAAAGGATGTGACGCGTATGACCACAGGCCAGCGGATCGCCCTGAAGCGAAAAGAGGCCGGATTGTCCCAGGAGACACTGGGCGCGGAGCTGGGCGTTTCCCGGCAGTCCATTTACAAGTGGGAATCGGATACTGCCTTACCGGAGATTGACAAGCTGGTGGCCCTCAGCCGCCGGTTCGGTGTAACCGTAGGCTGGCTGCTGGGTGTAGAGGAAGCGCCGGAGACGCCCCCCGCCCCGGACAGTGGCGAATTAACGGACGCTCAGTTGAAAATGGTGGAGGAGATCACGGAGCGGTATCTCGCCGCCCAGACCGCCCCGAAACCTCGGAAAAAATGGCCCTATGTGCTGGCAGCGCTGGCGGTATTGTGCGCCGCCTACAATATCTATGATTCCATTCGGACAATCGGCTGGCAATTCGATGGCGTTTACAACCGGATCAACCAGATGGAACGCAGTATGTCCAATCAGGTATACGGCATCTCCGGTCAGGTGGAGGAAATTCTCAAACAGCAGAACAGCCTGACGGCGGACTATGGAACGAAGCTGGTATCCGCCGATCTGTCCAAAAACTCTGTGACCTTCTCCGTCTACGCCGTCCCCAAAACCTACGTGGAGGGTATGCGCGTTGAATTTTCAGTGGACAACGGCCACAGCTCCAACAGCAAAACCGTCCTGTCTGAGCCAGATCAGAATGGGCAGCCGGTCAGCGAGAAATTCTCGGCGGAGCTGACCTGCGAACTGACGGATGACATCGCCATCACTGCGGTATTCGTCATGCCGGACGGCACCCGGCAGACCCAGCCCCTGCAAACGTATTCCGGTCTGTATTCCGGCTCCCTGCCGGACGTTGCCAATCTTGTGGATGCGGATCTCCAAGGCCGGGCGCAGATTGAAAACGGCAAGCTGACCCTGCCGGATGCCATGGAGTATGCCTTGACGCTCAGCACGCAGTTGGACAATATCCTGATCCCCCGGACGAAGGCTGTTTCCATTCGGGTAGGCCTGTTCAAAAACCAGCGGCTTGTCGCCTGGGCGCGGCCCATCAGCGCCGATGAGCAGACCAGCTACCGAGGCTATGACAACGCCACCTTCTATCGGCTGGAGCCTCTCTCCTTCCCCTTTGCCGCCGGGGATATTCTGGAATCAGCGGCTGTTCTCACCGATGAGTACGGCCGGGAGGTCATCTGCCCTGATTGGTTTCCCCTGACGCTGGACAGCGACGGCCAGTCCCTCGTATTCCCCGGCAGTACCGGGTCGGATACCGTTGACGCTTACAGCATCGATACGGACATTTCCCACTGGACATTCCAATAAGCCGAAAGCCAGCCTTTACGGGCTGGCTTTGAGGCTGTCGATAAAGTGATAAATTTTCCGCGACGGTAAGGAAGGGTGTGCGCGGGAAACCCAAGAAGGGTGTCCCGCGCCATTAAAATCCTAAGTTTTCAGAACTTTTATGAAGTTCTGAAAACTTGCTCAGCGGGGAGAAAAGACTTTTTCGGACACGCTGGGAGATAGCCGGTGCACCGGCTATCTCTCATATTGTGTAGTACCTCGGTCTACTGATAGATGTAAAGCCCTCCTTACCAGTAATGACTACATTGTTATAGCCGCTGGCGCAGTGAATGATTAGCAATTCTCCGTTTGCGTCCCTGCCGCCAACGATGCCCACATGGGAATTATCCGGGTAGAACGCCAAGTCACCGGGCTGTGCGTCCGCCCACGAAATATCGGTGCAATAGCTGTGCTGTGCGGTGGCTCCTCCGCCGTGTCCGATGACATAGCCGCCGCCAGACTGATTGTAGAAAACCCAATCCACAAAGCCGCTGCAATCCAGCCCGTAGGGCCGATAGGTACCGGTGGTGGAGCTGCCTGCCGCCGTGACCTGCCGCAGCTCGCCCCACCGGACGTCCCAGCCAATTACGAGAGATTTTCCTCCCCAAAAATAATTCACCTTGCCGACAAGAGAACAGGCGGCGCGTACCACCGCCTCGCGCTCCGGCGACAGACCCTCCGGCAGATTGCGGAGCAGCGCCGCCGTGTCCCCGCTGACGGAGTACACATCCTCCAACAGCTCCAGCAGAAGCGCCCGCTGCTCCAGCAGTTCGTCCAGTGCCGCGATCTGGTTTCGGTTGAAATGATACTCGGTTTTCATCTCCTCTGCCGTTTTTGCGGTAATGGTGATATAGAGATTTCGCTCCGTCCATCCGTCATCATCGCCGCTGCCGAGGTGATGAATGACCTCGATGCGGTGTGCAATGGTGGTCATGTCCCAAAAGACTGCTTTCAGGCGGGTAATGCGGTCGGCATCCATGGTGGCCACGTCCGCGGCGTCCGCATCATTACTGCCTGCCACCTTCACCGCGAACACCGCCAGCACCTCCACCCAATCGGCGGCTTGTCCGTCAACGGAAATGGAATCATAATCATCTGCCGTTTGCAGGGCTTCCAACCGCTCATTGAACTCATAGTTGACCTGCGCCACCGCAGCGGAGAGCGGCACAACGCCTGCCTCCCGGCTTTCGTTGGAAAAGAGGATGCCGAAGGGTGATGCCACGATTGCCGCCACAAGGATCACCGTCAGTATCAGCACCAGCACCACCGCACCGCCGCCTGCCGACAGGATCGAGCTGACCGCAGACGCCACTCCTTTCCCGATTCCTTTCACTGCCTGGACTGCCACGCTGCCCAGCTTTTTGGAAGCTCTTCCGCCGCTCTGCGCGGATTTCTGAAGCATCTTTCGCTGTGCCGTTGCCCTTGCGCGGTGCGTGATGATTGCATTGTTCGGCGCTGCGTGGCCAGTTGGTCGAACACGCATGATGCGCGTGGCCTTGGTCATGGCCTGTCCGCTCTTTGGGGCAGGACCGCCCTTGGCCGATGCCCCCGAATTGCCTTTCTGCGGAGTGGTCATTGTACCTCCACGGTCGGACGGTGGAGGTACAATGTGCCGCTCTGCTGTTCTTTTCTCGGCAAGGTTCCGCCCATAGGCGGCTTTTGCGTCCTGTATGGCTTTCTGCCGCCCACGCTCCTGCGGGGCGGCATTTGCGCTTTTTGTACCTCCGCGATTTTGCGGAGGTACGGTCTGATTTCCGACTTCATTTCGTGCGGCGTGTGATTGCAGCGTATCGGGCAGGCCCCTTTCTGTTGGCGTCACACCGTCCACGGTTTCGAGCGTTTCTGCCGCAGTACGGCTTTCCGACGCACTATTCCTACCTTGCCGTTTCTGCTCCTGATAATGCTTTATCATACGCCGCGAGGCATCCGCCGCCCCAGATGCGCCACGGCGCATAGTTTTCTCCACGCGGTCGGTAGCATAGCGCACGGGGTCGCGGCTTTCCGGCTCTTTCTCTTTCTGCCGCTTATCCATATGCTTTTTCAGAATGGATTCCGCGTCCTTGGGTGTGGGGTTCTTCAGCTTTGCCTTGGGCGTATCCATGCCGGGTCTGATCTTCAAGTCCCGCATAGCGTCAGTCCTCACCGGGGCGTGTTGACATTAAGCGGTACAGCTCCGTATTTTGGGGCAGCTCATTGGCGAAGGGCACGATGGCCCCGCCTACCTTGATGAGTCCATGACCGGCAGGCGCGTTGTCCACATAGCTCATCTGCGTATCCGATGCCCCCAGCAGACGGGCAAGCTGCTCCCGGTCGGTGGTAGCCTGATTGAGCATCAGCAGAAACTCAGAGTTTGCGAACATCATCCGCGCCGTGTTGGATAGCAGACATTCCTCCACATTCTGTGTAATGCCGGTGAGCGTCGCGCTGTATTTACGGAAGCGCTTCCAGCACTTGTAGAGAAATTCGCTGCTGTAATTGGTAATGCTGTGTCCGCTGCCGCTCCCGTTGGCGAAAAACAGGTAGATCTCGTCGATGTAGACATGGGTGTATTTTCCCTCTCTGCGGTTCTGGATAACGCGGTTGTAAATGGCGTCCAGCATCACCAGCAGGCCCACCGATTTCAGATTTTCGCCCAAGTCCTGAATATCGAAGCAGAGAATGCGGCTTTTTGTGTTGATATTGGTCTGGTGGGAAAAAACATTCAGACTGCCCACCGTGAACAGCTCCAACGCCAGTGCGATACGGTGCGCCTCCGGGTTGACCTGCTTCATCAGGTCGTCATAGAGATCCTTCAACGTGGGCGGCTGTCCCTGATAGTTTTTCAGATACTCCCGATAGATGTTGCCCACGCTGCGGTCGATAATGGACTTCTCCTGTGGCTCGATCTTATCCGAGCCCATGAGCTGCTCGTAGAGCGACATGATAAACTCGGACTTCATCACCAGCGGCTCTTTGCCATCGCCATACCCCTCGGACAAGTCCAGTGCGTTGATGTGGCAGCCATTTGGATCAGAGGCGGAGATGGTGATGACCTCGCCGCCCAATGCCCGTACCAGCTCCCCATATTCACGCTCCGGGTCCACGATGATAATATCATGGTCGGTGGAGAGCGCCAGCGCGGAGACCTCCTGCTTGGCTGCCATCGACTTACCAGAGCCGGAAACGCCGGTAATAAATCCGTTGCCGTTGAGCAGGTTTCCTCGGTTGCAGATGATGAGATTGTGCGACACGGCGTTGACGCCGTAGTAAATACCGCCCGCGTCCTGAATCTCCTGCGACTTGAAGGGCATGAGAACGGCGGTACATTCCGTGGTCAGGGTACGGGTGGCGTCAATGCGCTTGAGGCCGAGGGGCAAGACCGTATTCAGCGCGTCCTCCTGCTGGTAGCGCAGAACATTGAACTGACAGCCCCGCGCTCGCCCGATGGCTTGCAGGGCCTCGGTGTCCTGGTCAAGCTGTTCGAGGTTATCTGCCAGGTGCGTCAGCGTCACCAAAGCCAGCATCATGCGCTGGTCGCGGCTCATGAGGTCGTCCATAAACTCCTTCGTTTCGCTCCGCATCTGCTCCAAGTCATAGGGAATATT
>ENA-UEQW01000197-UEQW01000197.1-human-gut-metagenome-genome-assembly--contig:-NODE-197-length-59644-cov-24.685833_pt1 | contig 59644 bp, 96 predicted proteins | sample MGYA00242947_ERZ507947 | MGnify/ENA primary metagenome ERZ507947 (study PRJEB26167, sample SAMN06115421) | human gut metagenome | host: Homo sapiens | place: China:Guizhou | collected 2015-03-17... | reverse complement strand
AGTGGGTATCAAGTGCAACGATGCATGTAAAGAATGGTGCGAATCAGAATATGTCGAACCACAAATTGACTGGAGCAAAGTTCCAGTTGATACGCCGATTCTGGTTAGAGATAGTCAAGATGATGAATGGATTCATAGACATTTTGCAAAGTTTAAAGACGGCGTTGTTTATGCATGGGATGATGGAAAAACATCATGGAGTTTATTAAGTCTTGATAAAGTTGATTGGAATTGGAAATATGCAAAACTGGCAGAGGACGGTGATAAAAATGAAATGGAATAGGCATGCAATCCATGTGATTAAAGGGGCATCTATTCATCCAGGTCTTAACGAAATTGTAAGGGTTGTGAATGAAAATGCATATTTGCTTGGCGAAGCAGTTAAAAAGATTGATGATTTAAGCAATGAATTAGAGGAACTTAAAGGAAAGTTGAATAATGAGCATTAATTACAAAAAAGTTTTTGCTATGAAAGCAGAAAGAGAAAAGAGGATTAAGTCTATTTGCCCCACAATACCATGTGAAAGTGGCATATATGCGTTTTACCGATCAGATGAAGCAGGTATTCGTAGGAGTTATGTAGGGCAGGCCGTGAACCTTTTAGAGAGGTGTGCTTCACATCTTGCTGAGTACGATCATATAGCATTGAGCCTTAAAAAGCATGGATTTTACAGTGACAAAAATCCGTATGGTTGGAAGTTGACATACAAAACATGCTCAAAATCGGATCTGGATGATTTGGAAGTATCTATAATCAGACAGTGGGCTGATGCCGGATTTCAGATGTATAACGTAACGGCAGGCAGCCAAGGCAAAGGTAAGCAAGTAACAGGTCAGTATAAACAACCGAGAACGTACTCAGAGGGCATACAGCAAGGCAAAAAAGTGTTAGCTAGGGAATTATCGTATATCGCTGAAAAACACCTTAAAATCGAACTGAGAGAGGATAAGGCTAACAATAAGGTGTCGCAGAAGCAGTATGAGAAATTTATGGATTTATTGAAAGTGGGTGAAAACAATGCTAATTCCGAAAGTTAAAGCCAAAGAGTTTGAAAAATTCGAATTTAAGAAATGTAAGGGCAAATATGGTAAGAATGGTTGCTATTACCTTTGCGTTGCAAGAGGCGTGAAAATGCTTTTCGTGAGTGATGTGTATTTTGGCGTTAATGATTGGGATAATAATGACCCAAGAATACATAAAAAAGCAAATTGCAGATACAGAGACAACAGGACTTACCTTGACATTATTTATGAGCTTATCAAAGCAGATAAGCTTGTAAGCGATTGTTTGAAAGCTGGTGATTCAGAATGACAGTGAAAAAGTTTTTAAATTGGCTCAAACCAAACAAGCCATTTAAAGTAGCATTTGTTAGCATAGAAGCAAAATTTGGTTCAGCAGAAGAACTGCCAGAAAGTATTTTAAATGCAGAGTTAATTCGCACTTCGAAAGACAATGATGGATGCGTGGTGCTTGAGGTAAAGGAGTGATTTTTGCGACAGTCAAATCAACAGACAAAACAAGTCGAAAAACAGAACGCAGCCTTATGCATCCTCAGTATGCTGACAGGTTTATAAGACAATACATTTTGGATGAAAAATATTGGAAACAGGAGAAAAAGTGATGTTCGAAGTAGGACAGAAATATAAAATTTATAGAAACAGTGCAACCGAAATCAGAGAGAAAAACTGGGTGAATGCAGTAGTAGAATCTGTGCCAGATCACGGAAGATTTGTACGGATGAGATTGCATTTTACTGGTGGATATGTAGGACATACAAGCTATGTTGAATCGTATTCGGTTGCAGCACTTGATAAAATGATTAAAAACGGTGAGATGGTTCGTAGATAGGAGATATATATGAGTGAAAAAGTTATGGAGCAAGGAACAATTGAAGCAATCGGTGTCGTTCTGGACCTGTTGCGTGATTGCCTTGTCGTAAATGGCGTCAGCCTTGGGTATGATAAGCAAGATAATGAACTTATCTTTTTTGATACTGGTATCTATCTGGAAGAAAAAAGATTCAGTGGATTTGCAGTACCGATTGAAAAATTAGTGAGGTAGCAGCATGAAAAATGTAGATAAAATTCGTTCCATGAGTGATGCGGAACTGGCAGAGTTTTTGTGTGCTGTATCATCGTACACATCGGAATATCGGTGCGAAGAATGCATGGCATCTGAATATTGCAGAAATGGGCACAAAGGGTTCATTGATTGGTTACAAGAAGAATATGAAGAAACCAAAGTAGAATGGTGATTGATTTTGAGCAAAAGATAGAAAAGGGGTGATAGCGTGGAAAAAGGGTGGATAAAATTGCACAGACAGTTGCAAGAGTGCTGGATATGGAGAAGAAATGAACCGTTTGATATGAGATCAGCATGGGTTGATTTACTTCTTTCAGCTAATCATTCCGATAAAAAAATATTGTTTGATGGCGAACTAATTACCGTTGGAAAAGGTCAAATTTTGACATCTGTAAGAAAATTATCTGACAATTGGAATTGGAGCACAAACAGGGTTTACAGGTTCTTGAAGTTACTTGAACAAGATGGGATGTTGAAAAAAGAAAGCAACAAAAGTAGAACACTCCTAACCATTGTAAATTATGTGGTTTACCAGTTTTATGAAAACACTAACGGACACAGTAATGGATACACTAACGGATACACTGGCGAACACACCAGCGGATACAGTGACGGATACAGTGACGAAACACCAACGGATACAGTGACGGAACACAAACAAGAATGTAAAGAATTAAAGAATGATAAGAATGTAAAGAATGTAGAGAATGAAAAGAATAACAAAGAAAGAGGTTCTTACGAACCTAGAAAGAAAGGCGATCCGTATTACCCGGATGATGAACTTCTGGAAACTGCATTCAGAGAATTTTTATCAATGCGAATCAAAATCAAAAAGCCGTTGGCAACCAAGCAGGCATTAACCAGGATGATGAACAAGATTCAAACTTTGTCTGGCGGGGACAATGACTTGGCGGTAAAGATTCTGAACCAGTCAACCGATCACTGTTGGACTGATGTGTATGATTTGAAAAATGATTACAATGGCAGACAAAAGAAAACGGATTACAACAAACCAATAGATTGGAGTGGTGTATAGTGACGAGAGAAGAAACAGTAAAAATTATCCGTATCATTTGTGGCAGCTTCCCGAATTTTAAGCCAAGTGATTTGAGTGAGACTGTTGATATCTGGAACATGATGCTTGATGAATACACATACAATCAGATTGCAGGAGCATTAAAATCATATATTCTGTCAGATTCGACAGGGTTTGCACCAAGCATTGGTCAGCTGATTGCAAAAGTCAAAACAATTGAGGAACCGGCACAGCTAAATGAAACAGAAGCATGGGGATTAGTCAGCAAGGCAATTCGGAATGGGTATTACGGAGCGGTGGAAGAGTTCTCAAAACTTCCACCATTGGTGCAAAAAGCTGTCGGAACACCAGACAACCTTAGAAACTGGTCACAGACGAACCTTGAGAGTGTTGAAACAGTTATACAATCCAATTTCTTGAGAGCGTACCGGGTAGAAGCACAGAGAGCGGCAGAAATATCAAAAATGCCATCTGACATAAAAACAATGATTGAGAATACGTCTCAGAACTCGTATTCGGCTCAAATAGCGAATAAAAATAAATGTTCAGTAAAATCCTTGCTTGAAGATAAAAAAACGAAATACGGTCAAAATAACGATACTACAGTGCCTATGCCGAATGACTGGCGTACACGATTAGATAAGGGGTGGAATTGATGAATCAATACAAAGTTTTTGTGAATGGAAAAACATTTTTAGAAACCGCAACTTCTGCGGAGCTTAATGATACATTTGGAATTTCTCCGTTGAAAGCAAAGAATATGGCAAATGAGCACAGACCGGAGAACATTGAAATCCGCTTGGAAAAGATTGGCGAGGTCGAAAAACCATTAAAACTGAGCATGGCAACCAGATTCGTTCAGAGATTTGGGAAAGAAGCATATGAAGAGTGGGTTGAAATGAACAAAAGATATGGCGGTAAGGTGAACGTATGAGCAGCAAATTAACAAGAGCGAAAAGAAAAAATAAACCTAATTATGGGTGGATGCAGTCAGAAATCGATGCTATCGGTGCTTATCAGAGCCGCATTAACTGGATGTCTAAAATGTCCAGCCGGGCATATACGAACATAAAGGAAATATCATTGTGGGTTTTGCATGATAAGTTTGGATTTGGATTGAAGAGACTGAATCGTGTGTGTGAAAAAGTGCAGTCAGCAGTTATCAAAAATGATCAGATTGGCATAAAGGTTGACCAGATGATTATTTACTGCAAGAAAAAAATGGACATTGATATCTATGCGGAGTGTAGGCGTATTCCGAGAAACACAAGATATCAGATCGCAGGCATTGAACATCCGAAAAATCCAAGAGATATGATGGACTATACACAAGCTGCTACGTTAGCCTGTTCACTGGCAATTTGTATGGTGTGTACAGAATTGCAAGAGATTGAGAAGTTTAGCAAGAAGCAGATTCGGAATTTTGTAAACGAATGTATTACACTGATTAATGATTATCTGGCAACCGGATATATTACACAGGAAGATGTGACTGCAATTTTGAAAAAAGAAGTAAAATTCGACATGAGAGGTGAAGAAGATGGAGAATAGAAAAAAGGTAGTGCCAATATGTGAAAAAGTGACATTAACTCTTGAGGAAGCAGCAGCTTATAGCAATGTTGGCGTCAACCGGTTAAGAGAAATGACAAATGACCCAAGATGTAAGTACGTTATCTGGTGTGGAAATAAGAGATTGATAAAGAGAAAAGAGTTTGAAAAATTCATTTCGGAAAATGTGGAAATGTAGACTTTTAAAGCCTTATGTAGTAATATGAAATTACTGTATTAAGGCTTTTTCTTTTAAAGAAAGGGGTGCGAATAATGGGAAAAAGCCTAAAAGGAAAAGAACTTGGAATAGGTATTTCTCAAAGAACCGATGGATTTTACATGGGTAGAGTAACTGATCGCAATGGAAAAAGGATTTCTAAAAATTTTAAAAAACTACAGGATTGTAGGAAGTGGGTGGCAGACATGCAGTTTGAAAAAGAGCATGGTAATGTTCTGCGTGGAGATAATCCCACTGTTGAATCGTGGTTTAATTACTGGTACGAAAAATTAAAAAAACCGTTCTGGAAGCCAAACACGCAGAGTGCAAATTTAACAAGATGGTTAAGACACATAAAGCCGGTAATGGGGGATATGTTGATTAAAGATGTCAAACCGATTCATTGTAGCGAAGTGTTTGAAGTAATGATGGAAAACGGGATGAAAAAGAACACTATACAAGGAGTTCGTGAAGTTATGCATGGTTTTTTTGAATCCGCCGTTGAAAACTCCTTTATATCATTCAATCCGGTAACAAGGAATGTAAAAATTCCGGTGAAAGAGGAAGTGAAAATAAGGTTTTTGACGGTGCAGGAGCAGAAAGATTTTCTTGAGAGATCGAAAAATACTGCAAATTATAATTTTTTTGCATTTGCGTTACAAACCGGTATGAGAGTCAGTGAAATTCTTGCGCTGACGTGGGATGATGTTGATTTTGAAAAGAATAAAATATGCGTAAACAAAACATTATTTCAAGACACAGACAAAAAAACAAAAGTCGGAACGCCAAAATCGAAAACAAGTATACGCACTGTTCCACTGACAGAAGAAGCAAAGAAACTGCTTAATGCACAAAAAGAAAAAAATGCAAAATTAAAAGTAATTAGTTTAAAATATAAAAATAATATTTTTTTGAATACGCATGGTGTTTTGAATACTAGAAGTTCACTTAATACGTTATTGAAATCTTATTGTAAAAAATATAATGTGGATGTTTTTTCGATGCATTCTCTGAGACACACTTATGCTACTAGGTGTATTGAAGCAGGAATAAGACCAAAAACATTACAGACCATCCTCGGACATTCTAGCATAACAATAACAATGAACCTTTATGTTCATACAACAGAAGAAGCAAACGAAAAGGAAATTTTGAAGCTGGAAAATTACCTAAAAGTGGTGTAATTGGTACGGAATTGGTACAAAACTATATAACTAAATAGCACGAAACCCAGTAAAATCAATGGTTTGAAGCACATAAGAGAAGCAATAATACAGATCATTTCCTTATGAAATAACGCAAAAACGACTTTCTGTTTAAAAGTCTACATAAGTCTACAAACAGCATAAATACTGGAAATAAAGCAAATTTAACAGCTTCACAAAAACCTACAAAAATGTTTAAATTCAACTTTTGATTGGTACAAAATTGGTACGTTTTTAAAAATTGGTACAAAAATTGGTACAAAATTGGTGTAAAAAATAGCATAAGAAAATAGCCTTAATACAGTTGAAAAAAGTTGGTGCCGTTAGGCATCTTTTTTTATGTCTGAGCATATAATATAAGGGGTGCTTTTTGCCAATTTCTCAAAAAAATATTCTGGAGGTATTGCCATGATAAAAGTGCCGGATTTTACCAAAGATGAAATTAATTACATTTTAGATAAAGCTAACTTTACAGATCAGCAGCACACATTGTTTATGCTTCGAAACAAAGAGTGCAGCTACGAGATGTGCGCTGAGGAAATGAACGTGAGTATTGCTACAGTGAAACGTATAGCAAAAACTATGAATGAGAAAATAAGAAAAGTGATGTGATACTTTTTTGAGCCGATACTGATATGGTATCTGCTTACTTTTTATGCAAAAATTTATTTAGAAAGAGGGTGACAATGTGTTTTCAGATGAAATTTTAGAGAAAATTTTTAACAGAAAAGAGATGCAAAGGCTTGATTTGCAGACACAATCCTCTGTGATACATGCGATCGAGGAAGTTTTAGAGGGGGAAAAGCAGAATGCAGATGAACAACCAGTATCCGAATAGCATATACAATCCGCAGATACAGCCATATTTCCAATATGGGAATTATGGTGGAAACCAATACCAACAGCAGAGATTCGAACCACAGCAGCAGTTTCAACAGCAAATGCAACCGGTGCAGCAGTCACAATCGACTTTCATAAATGGAAAAATTGTTCCATCGGTTGATGTGATTAATGCAAACGATGTTCCGATGGACGGAAGTGTTGCAATATTTCCAAAACAGGACATGTCGGAAATTTATGCAAAACAATGGAATGCTGACGGTACAATCCGTACTGTCGTGTTTAAGCCAGCTTTAAATGAACATGCTAACAACTTATCAAACGATAAAGAAAAAACAGTTTTAGAAGCACTAGAAGATGTCAGAAGCGGATTTGATGAAAAACTAAATGAACTTGTAAGTGAGATTTGCAAGTTGGAGCAAAAAATTTGCGATACACCAACTAATAGAACAACTAAATCAAAGAATAGCACAACTTAGTTTGTGTATTAGTTGATATGTAGTTGGTATGTTAATTCAAAAGGATGGTGCAGAATGAATCCATTAAATATTTTCCAGATGATGAAAAACGGGAACCCACAGCAATTTTTACAACAGATGATGGGAAATAATCAGATTATGAGAAATCCCTTAATGAAGAATACAATAGAAATGGCTCAAAAAGGCGATATGCAAGGAATTGAGCAAATGGCACGAAATTTGTGTAAGGAAAAAGGTCTGAATGCAGAAGATGTAATAAATCAGATCAAAAGCAAGTTTAATAATTAATGGCATAATAGATGTTTGTATACAATTCCTGGGTGACATCTTTATGAATAAAATTTTCGGAGGTAAAACTATGTTTAACTCAAACAATACGCCTTTTACCATGCCTGTTATGCCGGCTACCGGCGGTTATTCTGACGGTGGCGCATGGGGCGACGGGGGATGGTTATGGATTATAGTCGTGTTCGCGTTGCTTTTTGGATGGGGAAACAACGGATTAGGTGGATTTGGCTGTAATAATGGCGGTGGTTATGTTTCTACAGCAGCTACACAGGCTGATATACAGAGAGGATTTGATAATTCCGCAGTTATCAGCAAGTTAGATGGCATTTCTAACGGACTTTGCGACGGTTTTTATGCAATGAACAACAGTATGCTTACCGGCTTTAATGGTATTAACACAAATATTATGCAGACCGGTTACGGCATTCAGCAGGCTATTAATGCTGATACTGTTGCTAATATGCAGAACACAAATGCGTTACAGTCACAGTTAGCTAATTGCTGCTGTGAGACGAGAGAAGCTATTCAAGGTGTAAATTACAACATGGCAACAAACACATGTGCGTTGCAGAACACCATGAACACAAATACAAGAGATATTATTGAGAGCCAGAACGCAGGGACTAGAGCAATCCTCGATTATCTCTGCAACGAAAAAATTTCTTCCTTACAGGCAGAAAATAATGATCTTCGCAGAGCAGCTTCACAGGATCGCCAGAGCGCACTGCTTACAACTCAGATGGCAGCTCAGACACAACAGATTATCAATGCTGTTAACCCAGCTCCGATTCCGGCATACACCGTTCCATCTCCGTATGGATATGCTTGCGGATGCAATACTGGTTGCGGATGCTAAAAGCACAACAGAATAAGAGTAACTTAACCAAGTTTTATCCAAGGTTATGTCTGCTTTAGCAGTATTACAGTGATAAGGGGCAGACTGTTGTTTGCCCCTAAATTCGATTTAGGAGGTAAATTATATGGCAGAATATTTAGCTGTTGCGTCACAGGAAGTGGCTGCTAACGGAAATGTTGTTTTTACAAACACAGCAGTTAGAGGCTCTAACTGTATTCAACACAGAGAGGGTTCTGGAATTGTTACGCTTAGAGGGATCACAAATCAGTGCCGGGCGAGATATTTTGTAGATTTTTCTGCAAATATTGCCGTTCCTACTGGCGGTACGGCCGGAGAAATTTCTCTGGCAATCGCAATTAGTGGTGAACCGGTTCTTTCTTCACAGATGATTTCTACACCGGCAGCAGTGTCGCAGTTCAATAATGTTTCGACTGGAATCTATGTAGATGTTCCGAAAGGCTGTTGCGTAAACATCGCCGTTGAGAACACCAGTGGTGTTGCTATTGACGTAGCTAACGCTAACTTAGTTGTAACAAGGGAGGCGTAGAGTTATGGATATTAAAAGAATGCATTGCATGATTGAGAAAATTGCAGAGTGTGCTGAAAGTGAGTTCAACAAAGGGATAGAGAATGTTGATCCGGTAGAGATGGGGCAGGTAACAGACATGCTCAAAGACCTTGCGGAAGCCATGTATTACAGAACACTAACCAAAGCAATGGATGAATCTGAAACAGATGAGATCATGGAAATGTTCGATAGATACGGCGATGGTGGTAGGAGATTTTACGACAATTACCGATATGCAAACGGACGTTTCGCACCTAAAGGAAGAGGAACGCGCAGAGGATATGAGGAAAGGCCATACTGGCACATGACTCCGGAAATGTACCATGATTGGACTGACGGACGGGACATGGATAGAGACAGAATAGGTAGAATGTACTATTCTGAACCATCACGCATTTCTGACAGTGCTATGCGTGATTCCAGAGAGGGCAGAAGTGGCATGAGCCGTAAGACATACATGGAGAGCAAAGAGCTTCACCGGGCAAATACACAACATGACAAAGAAGCAAAGATGCGTGATCTGGAAAAATACATGAAAGACTTGAGCGAGGACGTAACAGACATGCTTGGCGATATGACACCGGAAGAACGGTCTATGATTAAAGCAAAGATGTCTACACTGGTGTCTAAGATGTAAATGGTAGGGGCAGAAATGCCCCTATTTCTGAACTTTGAAAACTGAATATTGGTTAATGGTTTTTATTTGAAAATAACTCTTGACTTTTGGTGTGACACAAACTATAATAAAGGTGTGACAAGAAAGGAAGTGATCAAATGTCACCAATAGGTCGCCCAAAAGTTGACAATCCAAAACTAAGCAGGTTTAGTATTCGCCTTGATGAAAAAACGGAAATTAAGTTGAAATTTTATTGTGAAAAATACAACATTACCAAAGGCGAAGCTATAAGGAGAGGAATAAATCTTCTTTTGGAAAAAGAAAAAGAGTAGTCAAACTCTACTTGCCGGTAAGTGACTACTCTAAAAGTGAGATAAATCTCTGTGAAATATTTTATCATAGAGATTATCTCATTTCAAGAAAAATTCTAAAGTGAGGTAAAATATTATGGATAATTTTTTAGAAATTGTATGTACTAATCAGATTATGGGTAATGCTGAGCAGGGAGATAAGTACTTGGAAGTTTTCAAGCCATTTATGAATAAACTCAAAGACATTGTTAGTGATAAAGTTTATTCTGAGTTAGAAGAAATATTTAATGACTGTGCAGCAGAAAGCAACTATTTTTATGCTGTTACAGGAATGAAGTTGGCTATTGGCATAATGAATGGAACGTATACACCTGCTGTTTGATTGGGGGGATAATACAATGAATGATATGATTACGATTGAAGATGCAGAAATGCAAATTCGTGAGTACAACGGGCAAAGAGTTGTTACACTGAAAGATATAGACAAGGTGCATGGTAAGAAAACAGATACTGCAAAGAAATCTTTCCAAAAGCATAAAAAGCATTTTGTATTAGGTGAGGATTATTTTGAAATAACAAGAAAAGAATTGGGGGAACGATATTCCCCTAAAGAAAAAATAAAGGGAAATCCAAGTCTTATAACTTACTTGATCACAGAAAGCGGTTATCTGATGATAGTAAAGTCTTTTACGGATGATTTATCATGGCAAGTGCAGAGACAGCTTGTAAATGCGTATTTCAACGTTAGAACAACCGCATCCGTTCCGGCAGTAAGGCAAAAGTATCACACAAGCAATACACCGGTTCCGAAAAATCCAAACTGGTACATGAGAAATAGACGTAGAATCAAATGGATATGCAAACAGGAGGATGTGCCGGTGGAGACGCTAAACCACAATATTCTTTTGCGACTTGGCGAAGAATACGATTTAGAAGCCACAAATGAAATTTACGAAGCGGAACTTGGCAAAAAGCCAGTGTATGCGCTTGATATTGTTAGCTATTTCCCAGAATTGGCAGAACTGGCAGACACATATCTTAGAACAGTAGAAAAATTATACCAGTAACAATAATTAGAAACCATTAACCAGTATTCGGTTGGTGGTTTCTTTTTTTGGAGGTACTTATGTTTGAGATTAACGGTATACTTTGGAGAATATTATTTGTGAATGGGAACAGTGAACATTTAATGCGTTCTGACGGTTCTCATAGCCTTGCTGTGAGCGATTGGAACGACAAGACGGTGTATTTATCAAATATTCCTAAAAATGGCTATTTACGCAAAATATTGGCTCACGAACTATGCCATTGTTTCTGCTTTTCACATAACATATCCATGCCTATTGAACAGGAAGAGTACCTTGCGGACTGGATAAGTCTGTACGGTACGGACTTGATATATCTTCTTGATGAATTAATGGCAAATATGCAGATAGGAGTTGCATAATGAATAAAATTGATGAACTATTGGAATATATACACAAGACAAATCCGGGAATGACAAGGGAGCGGCTACTGGAAGAACTGAGTGTAAGCACATACACAAGCAAAGCAATTTTGTTTACGATGGAATCTGTCAAAAATGGTCTAGCAAAATTTTAAGCCCCCCTGGGTCTTAATTTTGAGCAAGGATTTCAAAATTGCAAATTTCAATTTTTCGGTTGGATTTTTGCGAGATTTTCGCGGAAATTTTTTTCAAAATCACAAGTGCCGCGGAATGTCCTGGTTGATTTTGATACCCCCCGGGGTACCGATTTTCAGATTGAAAAACCAGATCGGCAAATTTCAAAATTTCGACCAGATTTTGACCGGATTTTAAAACGGATTCGTTATTTTCTGACAACTTGAAACAATTCTGATAATTTAGCGACCTGGCGCGCATGTCGCGCGCTGCCACCGTTGCAATACGTATCTAGTCGCCCATAGCATACACTAATAAAAATGGCGCAGTCAATAAAATGCAAAAAAGTATATTGTATACATATATTTTTTCGTGCGCATCGCTCCCCCATGCTTCCGGGCGCACTTAATAAAGCCCCTTTTATTTATTTTTCAAGGTTCTACAAATAAACCGTTATTTTTTTAATTTGTAAAATGTAACGGTTATTTTTTTCTTTTTATTGCTGGATGCGGTCAGCGTTCCGGGCGTGATCTGTTTTTATTTGGTGGCACGCCAGCACCAAAACGCAAGCACAATTATAACCGGCATTGCTTGTCTTGAGCCAGTGCGATTCTGACGCGGTCGCCGCTGCGCTACATCTGATCTTTTTTTCTAACCGTGTGCCGGATGCAGAAACGCACACGAACCGCCATTTTTTACCGCTGACAGCTGCGGAACGCATAAACGCGCCAAAAATTCACCGTGCAGCATATAGCCACGGGATGCCAGAAAGACCGCCCGCCGGAATCGAACCGGGCAAAATAACCATTGACGGCACGACAAAAAGCCGGAATAAATCCGTCTAATTGCAAACAAATTCACATTGCCAACCTGTGACAAGTACCATTTTCCCGTCTGATCTGCGATAAACGACCCCGCAACCGTCCGCATACGTTGACCATACAAGCCAGCCGGGCGGCGTGATCGGTTCGCCTGTTTTATAATCCCGCCATGCATAGCGCGGAACCGTTCCGGCTTTCTCCTGTCTTTCTGCTTCCTGGATTGCTTCAGCTTCCGTCACAAGCTTGTTTTCGCCTTTTAAGTGCAAAATATAAGATCTCATTTTTCATATCCTCCAATTTTTCAAAATATAGCAATGCGCCGGAACTTCGCCCGGCGTTGCCTTTTTTTATGATATGCACATTATTTGTTCAATCTGTATACATTGCCGTCATATGTATACAAGTCAATTCCGTTTTCATCCTCTTTGTAGCTGGCCACCGTTGAAAACGCATTTTCCATTTTTTGGACCTGTGACGACTGAGAGACCAGCACGCCAGCAAAAAAAGATGCTGCACAAAGTAAAATGATACAAAGTTTTGATTTTTTCATGTCTATTTCCCTTTCTGGTCTGCCATCGTCAGTACCGGGAGACCGTCCCGCGGTGGACGCCCTGGCGGGCGTTTCGGCTATTTATGAGGCTATCACAATGCCGTTTGATGCTTCGTAAACGTCAAAATCGCAATCACGATGATATGCGTCATAATCGAAGTATCTCATCACGATAGAAGCAGAGCTTTGTAATTCCTGCTCTATAAGCTCGTCGCAACTGTCATGATAACTTTCAATGTCCTCATAAAAAATATGGCTATCATGCTTTTCAATGGCTTCTTGAACGTCCTCTGTGCTCAAATACTCCATTAATGCTACTACCTCGTTGCGTTCGTATTCTTCCATGCCCTCAAGTTCCTTTATTGTTTCTATAACGTCATCGACGTTGCTATAATTGAGGTTGCGAAATTCAACCCCCAAATAGTTATCGATGTCAGCGATGAACCACTCGCCGCCGTCGCGTTCCGGGTCCTCTTCGATAAATTCTTCTGCTTCGTCTGCGGTCATCCAACCATAACCGATGCAACCGTTGTTATATGCGCCCCATGTGTTTAAATAAATTTTTGTTTCTGTCATTTTCTTTTCCTCCTGCGATCTGTTTTTTTGTTTCTTAACTTGGTTATAGTATAACGCACATATACGCAAAAGTACAGACGGAATAATACACAAAATAACGCACATATAAACGTGATTTTCTTGTGTAAATCGTATAACGCACATATATTCATTGACTTTATAACGCACATATGTTATTATTTCATATATAAATGAAAAAGGAGGGCGAAAAATGGCAACAGAAGCGCAGAAAGAAGCTATAAGAAGATATGAGAAAAACAACTATAGATTGAATATTGTATTCCCAAAAGGAACGAAAGAACGCATCGAGGCGTTGGGGTTGGAAAAATCTAATTCCGCATTCATACGTGATACAGTGATTGCAAAATTGGATGAACTCGAAAAAATTTTAAAATAACGCACATATATTCATTGACTTTATAACGCACATATGTTATTATAATTTCAACAAATAAACCAGCAACAGAAAAGGAGAAAAGACATGAAATGGAAAGACGTTAAAAAATACAAAATAGATTTTGAACAAGCCGAGGAAACCGGCGGTTTCATAGTGTTTGAAGAATATGAAGACTGGAAAAATTACGATTTGACTTTTGGCCTTTTCTCGGACCTGGAAGCGGCGAAAGTATTTGCAGATGAGATCCAGAGAGGCGATAAAGAACAAAAATACGTTGCAGATTTTAAAGCCTATACTTTAGGCGATTACGATTATCTGTACATAGCAAAGAAATAAAACAGGAGGGAAAAAAGATGACAAAAGAGGGAATGAAAAAATATAAGCTCACTTCTGAGGTGAGCTACAAGGAATGTTGCACCGGTGCTGTGAAATACGGCTGTTCCGGTTGTATGTATGCTTTTCCTGGGTCGCATGATCTTGAGGGCAAAGACATAACGGCAGACATGCCAAGCGTCTGTACAGTTTGTAAAAAATAAAATTAAGGCGGTCATTTCTGACCGTCTTTTTTCTGTCCAGATCAGACCGCGTGAAACAGATTGCGAACGAAAAGCGAACTGAAACCGGTACACCTTCCGAACACGTGCAAAGCCTTTATTTATGCGACTTTGCGAAGATATTATATTTTTATGTGGTACACGGTCGACCACATCAACGGACACACTGGCGGACACACTAATAGACACGACCGGGTGAGTGTATAAAAAAATGCGTTAAAAGTGGAAAAAATAGTGGTTGAAAATAAATGTTTTGAGAACGAAAATGCGCGTTTTATAGAACAAATCGTGAATGCATCCAACATGTATACAAATTGTATCCAATGCAAATTTTTATACCCCTTTCCCCGATATCTTCCCTTTTCCTTTTCTTCCCCCACACCCCTATCTTATCTAATACCCATCTTTTAACCCCTATTCCTACACAGTATATTTTATCTATTAACCCTGTTTTTTATTATTTTTATTATAATCAATGGAGTATTTATATTATATATATTTATAATAGGCGCGGATATTGTATACAATAATACTCAGAGTAGTGATAGTAAAAAGTTATTGACAGTTTAAAAAATAAATGCTATCTTGATTTCAGGAAATTCAAGTGGCCCCCGTTTTAGTGCTCCAAGCTGCCGATTATGGAGAAAGCATTGGCGGGGAAACGAAAAGAGCAGGGACGGCAAAAAAGTAACTATTCGCTCACAGGTCTTTTACAGATCTGCGGGCGTTTTTTATTTATCCAGAAAATGAAAAGAGGTGTAAAACATGAAAAGAGCAGGAGAAACCAGAGACCAGGCGCAGGAAGTAACGGACGTTCTGGAGGTATACGAAAATGATTTCGACATGTATTTGCATCTTTTTTGTGAAGAAAATGACATTGATGACCTAAAGAAAGAAAGTCAATCTATCTGGAACGCATGTCTATATTACATATACAGCCATGTGTTCAAAGGTACTAACCAGTTAAAAAGCAAGCCAGATTATAATAACGGCTTATTTATAACTAATAATAATGCATATAACTATGATCTATTGTTAGATATAGTAGATATATATATATATAAACTATGTATGCAGTATGATAAAGAGGTTAGTATATTGGGTTTTAGTACATTAACAGGTATTAATAATCTAACCATTACCGAATGGGGAAATAACAGAGCTAAACTAAGCGACGGTGGTTTCAAGATTTACAAAAAGTTAATGACATTTAACGAGGAAAGTCTTAGCGATAAGCTGGTGACCGGCAAACAGAACCCCGTTGGGGTGATCGCAGTATTAAACAGGCGACATGGTTGGGCAAGCCCATACACAAGCGACAGCAACAGACAGCGAACAGCGTTAACAGCGGATCAGCTGCCGAAGTTAGGGCGAAATAAACCGGTTGAATTGTGCGACAATCAAACACAATTAGAAGAGGATAACCAATAACGACAGCATTTTGAATTGTGTGAAATCATACACAATTTAGAAACCCAGTAAATACAAGGGGTTGCAAGTTATCAAGCGTTTTCAACTCTTCGCATAACTGAGCTTTTGCGAATAGTTGAACGGAATAAAAAATAATTGTATGAATTGTTTTTGAATATCACACAATTATAGTCTGGTTGCCAAGATCAAGAGCAAAGGACCGGGGAGGGGGTTGGAGAAGCTGAGAAAAACCGCCCTACTAAGTCCCGTAAATTCCGACAAAAACAAAAAGACCTTTTTCAGATAGGAGATATAACATGTTATTAGACATTTTGATGATTTACTTATTTGCGACATTAAATTTACCGACATGGTTTCTTGTAATAGTCATTATTGATGCGATTGCAAGAACCGTTGGTATATGCATCAGGAAATGAGGTGTAAAAAATGACATTTAACGGATTTCAGACAGGAGTAATGAGAACAGCTAGTGATATCTGCAAGGCGAATAACGAAAACATGTTACTGAACGGCATCTTAGGTGCAGCAGGTGAATCTGGCGAAATGGTAGATCTGATGAAAAAGCAGCTGTTCCAGGGGCATCCATTTAACCGTGAGCATTACATCAAAGAGTGTGGCGATGTTCTGTACTATCTGGCACTGATAGCTGAATCTTTAGGAACCACACTTGAGGAAATTGCAATTACGAACAATAAAAAGCTGTGGGAGCGTTGCCCGGATGGATTTGATTCTGAGAAATCACAGCATCGCAAAAAGGGAGATATCTGATGGTAACATTAGCCGGAAGAAGAATAACTGATGAATGTTCACAGTGCGGATTGATACTCACCTGTGAATTATGCAGACAAGGGCATGGAATCAATGTAGAACGGTCAAATATCCGTCAAATGGTATCGTGCCAGATAAAACACCGGGAGGATAGAGAAAATGTCGGTGACTGATGAAATACTAAAGACGGATTATTCAAAAACGTTTGATGACAAAAGAAAAGCACTTGTTTGCCAGTCCTATTACAAATACGGTAAGGCGAGCAAAAACTTCTCTACCGGAAACGTAGACGCTCTGGGATGCATTGAAAAATGTCTTGAGAAGTTCAAAGAGACAAAGAACACAGAGTATCTTCTGGATTTGTCAAATTATGCGATGTTCCGCTACATGTGGCCGCAGAACGGTGAGTTTTTCAAACATACAGATTCTGACGGTTCCGCGGGAATTGTAGGCATGAGCGTAAAAGAGATGGAGGACTTTAAAAATGGCAGATGGTGAAAAATATTGTGGTAATTGCAGGTTTGCAAGAACAGATCAAGAAGATGATTGGATTTGTGTAAACGATAATAGTGATTACTGCTCTGACTTTATAGATTATCTCCATGAATGTCCAGACTGGGAGGGCAGAGATTATGATTAGATGCTTTTTGATTATCGCAAACATAGTAATTTGTCTGCTGATGCTAATTGGTGCCGGAGCAGCAAGTGATTCTAACGAAAAAAACAATGGATTTTTCTTGTTGGTAACTTTGACAGTGATTTCTGCATTTAATGCAGCATACATATTGTTTTGCTAGTGGGGTATGGCGCAGTGGTAGCGCAACGGATTTTGACTCCGCGGTCATCGGTTCGATTCCGATTACCCTAGTTTGGGATGTATATCCAAAAATCCCATACATTCATTTCTCCTTGTTATAGAAAATATGCCCTACATAGCGGTCAAATGTTGTGTGGGGATTAGCCATCGGACAGATGGCATGAGTGGCATCCCTATTTTTACACCTCTTATCGTGCGCTTGCATACCGCACTGAAATGTATGCAAACAAGGCTGCATGGTGTAACGGAAAGCACACAGCGCGCACATTTGGAGGAACAGGTTCAAGTCCTGTTGCAGCCATTGGACTTTTCATAGAGTTCAATCCTTTCTGTTGATATGTGTTGTACCGGGCGAAAATAAATTTGCCCGGTATCGGAATGTAGCGCAGTTGGTTAGCGCACCTGTCTTATACACAGTTGGTCGTAGGTTCGAATCCTACCATTCCGATTTTGCAGATATAATCCTAACTGGAAAGGAAACTGTTTGCTAAACAGCCAGTAGCCGATAAAACGGTGTATAGGTTCAAGTCCTATTATCTGCGCTAACTTACGGTAGAAGCCGTAAGCGGTAAAAATACGAAGTCCGAATGGAATTGTATCAAATGTAGCGACAAAAGAAATTCCGATATGGGTTGGAGACGCTACACCACCCATTCAGATTGACCAATGTTCAAAGCCTTGCAAGTGGTAATGCTGGTAGATGAATGTCAGACGTTGGTGGCAACCGTAGGTGTTGAATGGCAAAGTGCTTAGTCTGGTTCGATTCCAGATGTATGGTGACATTTCGATATACAAGAAATACAAGTTCGATTCTTGGAAGATGGGTTCTAATAAGGTGCAAGTCCTTACATTCAAATATTCCGGATAGCGACCGGATAGAGTGTTGGTGGCAGAATCCCACTTGAATTAAAAAAATGCTGCTCTTGCAGAAATGCACACGGAAAAGAGGTAGCTATTGGTTGTGCTATGGCGGTCTGTAAAACCGTTCCCATGTGGTAAACATTGTTGGTTCAATTCCAACCTTTTCCATTGCCTACGCTAAAATACCGGTTATGTCGTGGGTGTTGATTCGTGGCGGAATGGGTAAACGCTTAAGCATAAGGCAATCCACACTTTGGTTAGGAACAAGTTGCTGAATTAAAAAGACGGCAAAGGAACATGTATGGGTGTTACCTGTTGCAAAAGTGATTGCTATGTGTGGTTCAAATCCACACCGAATCAATATATGGTCTCAGTGCTTCGTGTATGTTTGACGTTGGCATAAAAGAGTCAGCAAAGGTGGATGCATCATCTAAAAGAAACGCACAAAAACAAGGTTGGTTGGCTATGTGCACGGCGATCAGCTAGGAAATGACACACAAAAAGCTGTAATGCATTTGGAATGAATAGACCTTTGATTGTGTGAATCATATCCAGAAATGAGGAGATTATGAAGAAATTTATAATTGTAAAGTATCTTTTAATAGCAGTATGGACTGTCAATACTGCATTTTGTGCATGCAAAACAGGAGAATTGAGCATATATATTTCTGCTGTTGCGTTTGTTGCCGGAATATTGGTTGCGTGTATGCAAATTATTATTGACCAGAAGAGGAGAAACAAAATATGGCACAGGGAGTAAAGAGAATTGACAAAGAAAAATTCTACAAAGGCCTGGATGATGTTCTGACAGGTACAAAGAGCATGTCTAAGGCAGCTAAAGAAATAGGAATCAGCTTACCGACAGCCAATAAGTATTTCAACATGGTTGTAAAAGGCGAAGAACTGCCAGATGGGCTATTCAAGGAGTAGACATGTGTGATTTTTGCAAGAAAATAATTGATGCTAAATCAGGATATATAAATGCATTAAGCACTGGAAACGACTTCATTTTTGAAGATGATGAGGGTCATTGGTTGCGCATTGACACCGGGGATAGTTTTTGCCCAGGCACAATGAAAATCAATTATTGCCCTATGTGCGGTAGAAAGTTGGTGTAGCAGTGAATCTTGCAGAAGCAAAGGAAAAATATTATCCAACATACAAATACGCACTTGTTAATGTCAGAAGCAACAAACCGCATTCACTTTATGTTAATAGAAAAACAGCCGAAGAAGAAAGACAAGATTTATGGAAATGTTATGGTGCGACACTAATTGTTGTTGATTTGTCAGAGGTGTAGAAATGAAAGAAACTATTTTATATATTTCCAAATCGGAACAGGATATACGAAGTTTTCTGAAATATTTTCAATCAAAGCTAGAAGCAGAACAAAAGGAATGCGCCCTAGATGAAAAACACGATATTTTAAAAGTACCAAAATATTACGATATTGTCGGGAAAAGTATTTATGGAACCATGACTGGTGTTGGCTATGGATATTGCACATATTATTGTTTTTCAGAAGCATATGATAGAAATAAATACAGCGATGCAGAAAATGGAAAACTTAAAGATATTCTTATGCACACAAGACAAGGTGCGGAGAGAATATCTGGGCTTGATATTTTATATATGCTAGGGCTGGTTTAAAAGGAGACAGAAAGAAATGAAAAAATTATTTGTAAGTGTGCCGATGAAAGGCAGAACAGAGGAAGAAATCAAAGCAAGCATTCAGAAGATGAAGAAAATTGCAGAAATTTACGAGGGAGAAGAGCTGGAACTGATTGATAGCTACATTGATGAAGAACCAACGGAAAACTGTAATAGAGGTGTTTGGTTCCTTGCAAAATCTATTGATATGCTTGCAGAAGCCGATGTGTTTATTGGTATACAAGAATGCTACGACTGGAAAGGTTGTTTGATTGAAAACGGAGTGGCTGAAAAGTATGATATTAAGAGATATTCAGTAAGAGCAGATTATGTGATTGATGATTATGCATCAGTATACAGAAAAGCGCATCCAGAATGTGTAAATGCATGCTTCCAGGGATAAATTTGAAAAATACCGTCATATAAGTGGTTTATGACGCTAACCTAGAAAAGTTATAGGCAGAAGTCATTTATATACTTCTGCTTTTTAAGTGGAGGTGTATTCTATTGGCTAGTTCAAGCCTTATATCCACCGTAAATGAGTACGAAAAGTATATAAAGAAGTATGGCATAGATGAAGATGCTATAAATGCGTATATTGAAGCTGCATATGTAGCTATTGAAAATGAAAAGGATATTGAATACGGATTACAGATAACGGAACGTTGTAAACAGATCATAGAGCAGTTTTGTGTTGATATGTCAGACGGTGACATCTGGGAATTGGAAAAATATGCTTTTGAGAATAAGACAGATTTTGAAATCATTGATAAATTTTATTCTGTTTTGCTTCTGGAAGCGAGAAATAAGAAAGTTGACAGCTTTTTTAGATATCTTGAGAGAAAACGTGAACCAAAAGAACGTTTTTACATGCCAAGACGTAAGCAATTCTTAAAAATCGGTCTTGTGGACGCTTTACAGGACATGATATATGACAAATACGACATTTTGTGCATCAGCTTAGTGCCTGGAGCCGGGAAAACTACGATCGAAAAGTTTTTTAATGCGGCTGTTATCGGTTGGTATCCGAAAGATTTCAACCTGTTCTATTCTCATAGCGGTGACATTACAAGAATGTATTACGATGGAATGTATGACATTGTAACAAATGCTGATGAATATACATGGAATGAAATTTTCCCAGAATTGCGTGTCACAAGCACAAATGCCAAGGTAGAGCAGTTTAATGTTGGAAAATACAAGCCGTTTCCAAGTGTACAATGTACATCTGTCGGAAGCAAGAATGCCGGTAAAGTTCGTGCTTCAAAGTTTCTTCTGGTTGATGATATGATTGGCGGTATTGAAGAAGCAATGAACCCAACAATACTTGATAAGCTGTGGGATAAATATGCCGTAGATGCCAGACAGAGAAAAATTCAAGATACTGACGGACATAACTGTAAAGAAATCCATATTGCGACCAGATGGAGCGTAAAAGACGTTATCGGGCGAATACAGACGATGTATGAGGGAAATCCAAGGGTTAAAGTGATTGCTGTGCCGGATATAGACCCAGAAACAGGAAAAAGCAACTTTGATTATGAATTTTCTGGATTTACGGTTGAATTTTTCGAAGATCAGCAGCTTTTGATGGATGAAATATCGTACAAATGTTTGTATAAGCAGCAACCGATCGAACGTGAGGGATTGCTGTTCCCAGACGATAAAATCAGACGCTATCTTAATTTGCCACATGGAGAACCGGAGATTATTACAGGACAATGCGACACAAAAGGAAAAGGAACGGATTATTTTGTTATGCCGATTCTTCAGAAGTACGATGAGGATTACTATTGCGTTGATTGTGTGTGTGATAATACGGCAGATTACGAAATGCAGTATGAAAATGCCGCAAACATGCTTGTGAATAACAAAGTACAAGAATGCGAATTTGAGCGAAATTCAGGCGGTGATCGTGTTGCTATGGAAGTTAATAAGCGTGTTGAGAAAAAAGGTTGGATATGCAATATTACTGACGTTCCGACAGAGACAAACAAGGAAGCCAGAATATTCCAATGCTCAAACTGGATAATGCAGCACGTTATTTTCAAAGATAAGTCACTATATACACCAAAAGAACCATATGGAGTGATGATGTCATTATTGAAACAGTATTCCGTATCTGGCAAAAAGCAACTCGACGATGTGCCAGATACTTTCTCGAACTTTGCCGTTCGAATCACAGGAGCAAATAAAGTAGCAAAAGCCGAAGCAGCAATAAATCCATTTATGCGTAGGGGGTATTAAAAATGACGACAAAGGAATATTTAGGGCAGATAAGCAGATTGAATCGGATGATCGACAATAAATTGGTCGAGTTACACCAATATAAAATCATGGCATGTAGTATATCTGCTGTAAAAAGCGGAGAAAAAGTTCAAACATCGCCGGATTTAGATAAAAATGGTGCAAAATTCGCAAAAATTGAAGAAATGGAAAAGAAAATAGATGAAATGATAGATAATTTTGTTGACAAGAAAGAAATTATCATCAAACAGATTGACAGCATCGAGGATGAAGTGCTTTATGACATTTTGTTTTCCAGATATATCGAGAAAAAGACTTTTGAGAAAATTGCATCTGATATGGAGTATTCATTTAGACAGACATTGCGATTACATGGAAAAGCATTACAAGCGTTCGAAAAAAAATACGGTTATTTATACTTACAAGAAAACATGTCATAGAATGTCACATATATAATTTGATATAATTACAATCGAAGAAATTGACAATGAGTTCTTTTTCACAAAATCCCCCCATACGAAGAAGCATCACCTTAACCGGTGGTGCTTTTTTGTTAGAAAGAAACATTATGAGAGAACCAAGAATAATTAAATGCCCTAAATGTGGTTCGGTTGTTGGCAAGTATTATGGAAAATCCAAACAGAAAGTGATTTCCAGATGCGATAACTGTAGAAAACAGATTATTTACAATCCGGTCACATGGCAATCAGAGATAAAACCGTTGCCTGGCAGAACATGTAGCAGCGGTATGAGATATTAAGAGGTAACACATGAACACACTGCATCTTCAAGACATTGTAAAAGGAAAATACGGACGAAAAATTGCATATACGGATGTTGAAACCATTACACAGGACAATGTCGTAAAGGTTGTTGGTAATTGTATCGGAACTTTTAACTGGAATAAGCATATTATTAAATATCTTTGGGATTACTATAAAGGCGATCAGCCGATACGATACCGTGTGAAAAAAGTTCGTGATGACATTACAAATAAAATCGTTGAAAACCATGCGTATGAGATTGTTCAGTTCAAAACAGGACAATCCTATGGCGAACCTGTGCAGTACATTAGCCGTAAAGATGAAGAAGCCGTAAATGAGGCTGTAGACACCTTGAATGACTATATGGAAGATGCAAATAAACAGGAAAAAGACATAAAATCCGGTGAATGGCAGTCGGCAACAGGTACATCATTCAAGGCGGTGCAGAAAACACCGGGCGAAGAAGTGCCGTTTAGAATTGTTGCACCGTCACCGATGAATACGTTTGTGATTTACAACAGGAGTACAGAAGAACCGTTACTGGCAGTACAGGAGTTGAAAGATGCTGACGGAAAATATTACAAGTTGTGCTACTCCAGTACACATGAGTGCAAAATAATCAACGGAGCCGTATCTGATTGGAAAATGCATGGCTTTGGTGGTATTCCGATTGTTGAATATCCGAACAATCACGAACGAATATCGGATATTGAACTTGTGGTTGATATTTTGGATTCAATCAACAACATGCAGTCGAACCGTATGGATGGAATTGAGCAATTTATCCAAAGCTGGTTTAAGTTTGTAAACTGCGAAGTTGACGAAGAACAATTTGAAAAAATGAAACTGAACTGTGCGTTGGTTGTAAAATCCATGAATAAGGATAATAAATCTGATGTGGATATTATGACACAGGAATTGAATCAGTCTCAGTCACAGGTTGCAAAGGATGATTTGTGGGACAATGCGTTATCAATACTTGCTATCCCGTCAAAACAAGGAAACACTGGTGGAGATACACAAGGTGCTGTAGAGTTGCGAAACGGTTGGGATTTTTCCAAGACCAGGGCAAAACTGAAAGACCCACTGATTGTTACGGCAGAGAAGCGACTAGCAAAAGTTGTTCTGAATATAATCCGCATATATGAAAAGGACTTAAACCTGTCTCTTAGAGATTTTACAGTGCAGATTAACCATAGTCCACAGGATAACATGTATACGAAGTCTCAGACGCTTTTACAGTTGTTACAGTGTGGCGTGCATCCGCTTGTGGCAATCAAGACAGTAGGCCTCTGGGGTGATGCAGAAAAAACATTTTTACTTTCAAAACCGTATCTGGATAACCTGTGGCAGACGATTGATGATGTTGCTGCACAAGAAAAGAAAGCACAAGAGTTGATGCAACAGATGAATAATAAAAACGCCATCGCGGAATAGCGGTGGCTATTTTTAGGTGGCTATAAATGAGAGATTTGAGATTTAAAGTTTCTGGTCAGACGATAGAAAAAGAAAATGGATGCGATTTCACAGGAATTGCAAGCGGAACAGATAACTGGCTGAATCTTGTTTTTTCGTTTGATGCGAGTTGGGCGGGCATGGCAAAAGTTGTCTGCATGAGAGATTCGAACGGAGTTGAAACGAACAGGGTTGTGAATGGCAAGGTTGCGATTCCAAGTTCTGTGACCAATGGAAAGTTCTTCAGCATACAGATTTACGGAAAGAGAAACGGTCAGCTCGTATCGACAAATAAGCTATTCGTTGACCAGACATGAGGTAAATACACATGCCAAGTATAGAAGAATTACTAAACGAAGCAGAATCACATATGGCGGCACAACCAGTAAATGACGTACTGGAAATAAACCCAGAAACGCGAGAAATCAGCATTCCGGATTCTGAAATTATTCTCGGTGTTGAAACTGACCAAAAGGCAGAGCGAAAATATTTCCACTGCCCTAAGATTGTCGGAAACAATATTGATTTATCTGCACTTGAGTTGTATGTGGTATTCCAAAATGCAAGCAATAAGGAAGAGGGAAAAGACCGATATCATGTCACGGATGTTAAAACCACATCGGATGGATATATCACTTTTTCATGGGAATTATCCGCAAAAGTTACTGCATATAAAGGTGACGTTCAGTTTGTTGTGTGTGCGATCAAAACCGATTCTAGCGGTGTGAAGCAGAACGTTTGGAATACAACGATTGCGATTGGAAAATGTTTGATTGGATTATCTTCGGATATGTCTGCATCGGAAGAACAGAGTGCATCCGACCTGTATACACAGTTGATTTCTGAATTGAACAGCACTGCGTCTGCAAAACTGGCAGAAGTTACAACTCAGATTCAGACTGTTGGAAACAATCAAGTTTCAAATGTAAACAATGCAGGAACAACACAGGTAAGCAATGTACAAAACAAAGGAACAGAAGTATTAGCGTCTATTCCAGATACCTATACAGAATTAGATGCATCTGTAAAGCAATTAAATGAGCAAATAGAAGGAAAAGCACCAGTAATAACAGAAAGTACCACAATACAATCTGGAAGCCCTACTACAGTAACAGACAGCGCAGAAATGCAGCTGCAAGGATTAAGGCTGTATGGAAAGAGTGAACAGAAAACAACAACAGGGAAGAATTTGCTACCTATTACAGATAAAGATGTTACGCAGGTGAATGGTGTTACATTTACAAAGAATGGTGATGGCACATGTACAGTGAACGGAACTGCGTCAAGTGTAGCATGGTACAGATTAGGCAGTGATTTTACTGTTCCAGCAGGAACATATACCATAAGTGACGGAACTGTAAGTAATAATCAATCACATTTTTCTGATGATAATCTAACAGCTGGCTACAACTATTCAGAAAAAAGAACCGTCACTTATGACAGTGAACATATTTTTAAACCGTATATTAGAATAAATGTCGGTAGCGTATTAAATAATGTCACGTTCAAACCAATGCTCAACATAGGTTCAGAAGCATTACCATTTGAACCCTACACAGGAGGTAAACCCTCACCAAGTCCAGAATATCCACAGGAGATAGTGAGCGTTGGTGGAAGCGGAAGTATTGGTGTTGAGATTACCGGAAAGAATTTGTTCGGTGGGAAAGCGTTTGCCGATAAGATTGTTGAATTAGGCGGTATGTTGGTTGGTGACAATGTGAAAATTGATGCATCAAAGATAGGCAATAATTTGATATATAAATTCGCAGATAGTTCCAAAAGGTATACCATAATTGTAGAAGGTGTTAATTCGTCTAAAATTCAAGCAGTAAATCTTTCGGTACATTATAGTGATGGAACTACAGGAGGATTCGGAGAATTTAATAATGGTAAAAGAATAGTCGTAACTACTAAAGATGCGATAGGTGTTTATGGCTCTTGGTATACAGGCGAAGCTACATACACTAAATTTGGAATTTTTGAAGGTCAAGTAAAAGAATCAGATTATGAACCATATAAAGAATCAAAAGCAATAATACAAATACAGGGTGGATTATTAGGCATCCCAGTAAATACAGGTGGTAATTATACCGATGAGAATGGTCAGCAGTATATCTGTGACGAGATTGACTTTAGCAGAGGAAAATATGTGCAAAGGGTTTGGCAGACAGAGTTTGATGGGAGTGAGGATGAGAAGTGGGAGATATGTTCTAGTTATGAATACTTTTATTGTCTTAAACTACCAAGTGACATGAGTTCGCGTAAAGGTTTTTCTAATCAATATGCAGACGATAAATTTCGAATTGGAAATGGTAATAATGCGATTATTATTTTTGATGCGAATTATTTTGAAAATAATTTGTCAAATTGGGAAGCCCATCTTGCACAGCATCCATTAGTAGTAATGACATACTTAGATGCTCCAATTGAAACAGACCTAACAGAAGCACAAATACAGGCATACAAATCACTCACAACATTCAAACCAACTTCCATCATAAGCAATGATGCAAATGCTCAGATGAATGTTGAATATGCGTGTGATACAAAAACGTGGGTGACAAATAAAATCAATACATTAATTAAGGAAGCAACTACTTCATAGTGGTTGCTTTTTTAATACAAAAAATTACAAAAAATGCACCCATGCGATAAATGGGAGAACTCAGCAGGAGCGACCTGCGATAACAAAAGCGTGAGTAACGGAGGTAATTATGACAAGAGAACAGGCTAAACAGAATCTTATTTCCATCGGAGTTACAGAGCCTACAGACGAGCAGATTACAAATTATCTGAACCAAGTGAGTGGCGAAACCAAAAAGGAAAAGGATAAAGTGGCAGAACTCAAAGCGAAAGCTGATAAGGCTGACGAGTTGCAGACTAAAATTGATGAACTGGAAGCAGGAAATCTCACCGAGATTGAAAAGGCTAACAAAGCATTAGAGGAAGCAAACAAAACCATTGCTGACATGCAGAAATCAAATGCTATCCGAGATCAGCGTGAACAGGCTATGTCCAATTTCAAGATTGATGCAGAACAGGCAAAAACAGTTGTCAAAGACGATGGCACTCTGGATTACGAAGCTCTTGGAAAAATTATCACTGATAAAGAAACAGCTTCCGCACAGGCGAAAGAAAAAGAAATTGCTGACGGTGGTACAAATCCGGGCGGCGGCAGTAATAAAGGCGATGAAGACGATAAGACAAATGCTGAAAAGATAGCGGAAAGTCTTATATCTAATGCGCCTAAGAACAATAATATTTTATCACATTACATTCAGCAATAATAGGAGGTAAAAAATGGCAAAGGAAATGAATATGCAGTATGAAAAAACTTCATACGCAGGAGATGTTCAAATTTTAAAGAGAGAGCCTAACGAAGCAATCCCATTAACACTTGATTTTGATGGCGTAACAACTAAAAACGCACAGGGCAAGAAAATTGTCAAAGCAGGTACTCCAATCGGGGCAGACGGCAAGTCTAACAACACAGCCACAGTAGTAGGCATTTTAAGATTTGATGTAACAGAGGACAGACCACAGGGGGTACTGCTTAAGAAAGCATACCTTAACACAAAGGTAGCAGAAGCACATTCTGGCGTTACATATGACGCAGCAGTTAAGACGGCTCTTCCAATGATTGCATTTGAATAATAAATAACAGGAGGTAAACAGATGTTAATCAATGAAGTATTAGACAGTAAGTCCATTGCATTATCGGCAACAGAAAACGCCAGTAACCAGATACCTTATCTTGGTTTACAGTGGTTTCCGGAAAGAAAGAAACAAGGACTTGATTTAAGCTGGATTAAGACACATAAAGGACTTCCGGTATCACTTGCGCCATCCAACTTTGACACAATTCCAACTCTTAGAGCTAGAGAGGGATTAAGCAAAGAAAAAACACAGATGGCATTTTTCCGTGAAGGAATGACAGTAGGCGAAGAGGAAATGCTTGAAATTGAGCGTATTCAGTCTGCTGATGATCCATACCTTGCAAGCGCTTTATCAAGTGTGTATGACGATACAAATAATCTTGTAAGCGGTGCAGAAGTTGTGCCAGAGCGTATGAGAATGTCACTTCTTGCAACAAGTGCAGGCCATCCAGTAATTGCCATTGTAAGCGATGGCGTTCAGTACGCTTATGATTACGACAAGGATGGTTCATACGCAAAAGACCATTACGCAAAACTCTCTGGAACAAGTATGTGGAGCGATACAACCAATTCAAAGCCACTTACAGACCTTAACAATGCAAGAAAGAAGTTACAGAAGCAGGGCAAGATTGCTAGATACGTGCTGATGAACAGCAACACATTTCAGTATCTGCTTGACAATGCACAGGTAAGAAACTCAATCCTTGCACAGAACCTTACAGCAACCATTGAGGTTGATGATGATACTGTTGTTTCGGTAGTGCAGAAGAGAACAAAGCTCACTATCGTGTTGTACGACAAGATGTACATTGATGATGATGGCAAGGAACAGTACTTTTACCCAGATGACAAGGTTACACTTCTTCCAGATGGCAATCTTGGTAATACTTGGTTTGGCACTACACCAGAAGAAAGAACTGCAAGACAGGTAGTCGACGTAGATGTAACAGTATACGGCACAGGTATTACAGTTGCTACAAAGACAGAGTATGGACCACCTATGAAGATGTCAACATTTGCATCCGAGGTTGTACTTCCATCGTATGAAAATATGGATAGCACATTCGTATATGAGGTTCATAGCGAAGAGTAGGGGGTGCAACTATGAAATATCCATATATAGTGATTCATAATGGGAAATGGTATAAAGCAGGTGACGAAGTGCCGGAGATTAATACTCCGGCATCTTCTGATTCCAGATATACCAAGACAGACATCAACCGAATGAGCGTTTCTGATTTGCGTCAGATTGTTATGAGCACTGGCGTTGAAAATGCGGACATTATGACCGGGGCAGAAATGAAAGAGTATCTGATTAATCTGTTTGGTCTGTAGGAGGTTGCAGCATGGCATATTCAACTTTGCAGAAAATCAAAATACGGCTTGGTCAATACCATATGAATGAATCTGACGAGGTTGAATTTGACCAGCCGGAAAAGAATCCTCTGATTGAGCAGCTTATTGAGCAGGTAAACACAGAGATTACACAACGCCGTAATTATCCGGCAAGCTACACGGAAGAACAGATATATGCAGATTTGAAGAAATACGAAAACAACATTATCAACATTGTTGTTTACGATTGTTCACAGGCGGGCGAAGCTTATATGCAGTCATATACAGAGAACGGAGTAAGCAGAAACTGGATAAGTCGCGACGATTTATTTGCGGGAATTTTCCCGTATGTAAAAGCAATATAGAAGATTGAGCGTTACCAACGGTAGCAGGGGCATACAGCATTAGTGGCGGTGGGCGGTATGCAAAGTTTTTACAGGAGATAACATGAGAGAGTTTTTTTATCAAACATATATGATAGCTCTACCTGTTATTTTAACGGCTCTTCTTGGGTATATTGTCTGGCTGTTGAAAGAACAGAAAAACCAGAAAAAAATCGACAAAGAAGAACGTGATGCCAGAATTGAAGCCGAAAAAGAATTGCGTGAAAAGAATAGCAGGGGAACAATGCTTTTGCTTAGAGTACAACTCATTGAATATCATGACAAGTATATGGAGTTAGGCGAAATACCGTCATATGCGTATGATAATTTCAATGATATGTACGATGTATATCATTCACTCGGTGGAAATGGAATGGTGACAAAAATGAAACAGGAAATCGAAGAGTTACATTTAAAGAAAGCGGGAAAATAAAATGGACATTTCACAGGTTTCAACAGTCGTTGCGATTGTTGTTATTACTTATTTAATTGGTGTTGGAGCAAAATTGTTCCCGAAAGTAAAGGATAATTACATCCCAGTTATCGTTGGCGTTGCTGGCGGTATTCTCGGTGTAGTTGGCATGTATATCATTCCAGATTATCCGGCACATGACGTACTTAATGCGATCGCAGTAGGTATTATGTCCGGTCTAGCAAGCACAGGTGTAAATCAGATTTACAAACAGGCTAAAAAGGGTTCTGATACAAATGCTTGATATTAATAAACAGCGTATGCAGTATTCGTTGCAAGGACAGCGCTTCACTGTATACGACCGTGACGATGATGGAAACATCATATACACATCCTATACGGATTCTGATGGAAACAAAATCTATTATCTTGATGATAATGGAAATAAGATTCCTCAGAACATCGAAGAAAAAACTGGCTTTTCTGAGCCAGTTACTTTTTCTGCAAATATCAGTAACAAATTGAGTGAGGTGCTTGTAAAAGAGTTCGGTATTGATGATAGTTCATCATACTGCCAGATTGTTACAAACAAAGGATATTTGCCAATTAAGTCCGGGGACTACATCTGGAAAAAATCAAATGTCGGCAGAGATGCAGACGGATTAGTGGATGTAAACACGGCAGACTACATTGTAAAGGGAGTTGCAGACGAGGGATTAACCGTAGATTTGTTCCTTTTACAAAAAAATGTAAAGTAGGTTTCTTATGGCAAAAAAAGTGATTTCAATGACATTATCGGAAAAATCCATACAGAACGCAATAAAACAGCTTAGAGACTATCAAAACAGCTTAGAGTATAAATGTAACCTACTGGCACATAAACTGGCTGAACGTGGCGTAGAAATTGCAAGAGCACAGGTGTATGACCTTGACGCAGTGTTCACAACAGAATTGTTCAATAGTATTCATTCTGAATACAAAGGACAGATTGATGGTGGTTCTGTCTGGGCGGTTGTTGCGGGTACAGACCATGCATTGTTTGTTGAGTTCGGAACTGGAATTATTGGTGCCACATCTCCATATCCGGGGAAGTTACCGGACGGAGTATCTTGGCAGTATGCAAGTGGTAAAACAATCAGACAGCTTGCAGATGGGCGATATGGTTGGTTTTATCCTGGAGATGATGGGAAGTGGTATTTTACAGAGGGTATGCCTAGCAGACCTTTTATGTACAATACATCACTTGAATTACAAAGAATTGTTGTTGAAGTAGCAAAAGAGGTGTTCGGATAATGGTTACAGACAATCAATGGGCGTTTGATTTAGGCACAACGATATTTTCTATCGTAAAATCAAAAACGTTGACAGAATTAAAAAGTAAATATCCAGACATATTTGTCACTGACAAAGGAAAAACCAATGGAAAAGCAGTTTTTCCGACCGTATATATTCAAGAATTGTCCGGCTCTGAGCGTGGCGCAGACCTTGAGGGTAAAAGTATCAATGCGGTACTTGAGACCGTGCAGGTCGATGTTACAACAAACACAAGCAGAGCGGATGTGAACCGGGTAATGTGTACTGTGGCGAGTATCTTTAAACAGATGGCTTTCACAGTTCAGTCAATGCCAGACTTTGAATATAACGGTGAAACCTACAGAAAAACAGCACGATTCCAAAGAATAATCGGTGCTAATGACAGATTGATTTAGAGAGCCTATGGCTCTTATTTTTTTACACTTTAGGAGGTAAGCAAGCATGGCAACAGCAGGAGTAAGCGCACTTGGCATTAGATTTGCATATGGTGTTGAAACAACAGCCGGAACAAAACCGACTGCTTTTACTTTATTGACGCGTATCAATAACATTGGAGAAGTTACGGTAGAACCGGAATCTATTGATGCGTCTGCTTTAGAGGATAAGCAGACCAGAAACATTGCTGGACGTGACACTGTTTCTGACACAATGGCAGTAGAAGTAAATAAAACAAATGAAACAATTGCACAGTGGGAAAAGGTAATTTCTGACTATCAGGCATTAACCGGTGGTAAAAGAATGTGGTTCCAGACCATTACACCGGGATTCGAAAAGGCTGAATATGTCGTAGCACAGCCACCGTCAAAACTTCCGATTTCATCAAAAGAACAGAACAGTTTGCTGACTATGACAATAAATCTTATTGTTGAGGAAATGATTGGAAGCGATACAGTTGTAGAACCGACACCGGGGGAATAACTAGCCATTCAATGGAAACGGCTGATTTGAATGGCTATGCCGAACCTACAGCCGATTACGATTTGACTATGTGATAAAAGTTAAGGGGCGGTTTTCGGACTGCCCCTTTCCCTATAAAAAATAGGTGGGAAAGGAAATAAATATGAAAACAATTACAGTTAATGGTAACGAATATAAATTAGAGTTTACTTTTGCGGCAGCAGAGTGCAAAAATCTTGTGAACAGAATGTTCAAGATTATGACCATGTCTTATGTTGCAGAAGATATGAAAGACCTTGATGAAGAAGTAACCGTGAAAAATATGCTTGATGGTGCTGCGAAACAGATCGCTGACATGCCGGAAACATGTAGAATTGCATTTTTCGCAGGTCTGCTTGAGCATAATCCGAAAACAGAGAAAGAGACTGTTGAAATCATGCGCGCATATATGCGCGAGAACAAAATTTCTTACGCAAAATTATTCAAAGATATCCAGGAGTGGATGAAAGAAGATGGTTTTTTCGACCTGTCCGGGCTGAACGACATGATTGCGGAGATGTATCCGGAGACACAGGAGAAACCGAAAAAAGTTCCGCAGGATCACAAGAAAAAGGATTCCACGAAATAATATGGGATGACATATTTCCTAGAGCATTTTCGATTGGAATTAGTGTTGAACAGTTTAAACATATGACACCTATCATGCTGAAAAGATGTTTTGACGGATTTAATCTTCAAAGAGAACGACAAGATAGCGATATGTGGTTATGGTTTGGCACTTACGGAATATCCGCTTTTTCATTTGCCATAGATCATTGCGTTAATGGTCGAGAAGCAAAAACTGAATACTTGGAACATCCTTTGCTTAGCAAAAAAGATGATGATGGTGAAATGTCAGAAGAGGAACTTAAAAAGCAAAGAGAAGCATTTGTTTTGAAAATGCAGACAATGAAAGCTAATTTTGACATAGCACATCGGAAAAATATATAGACGGTAACTATTATGGTTGCCGTCTTTTTTTATACGAAAGTTGGTGAAATGATTGGCGAATATTGATAATCTTGAAATTAAAATAGGGGCGCAAGCAAAGACAGCGAGCAATGCCATTGATAATTTGTGCAATAAGTTAGGACGGTTATCTGCATCACTTGGTGCTGTAAATACTGGCTCAATAACTGGCATGGCTAACGGTGTAAACCGGTTGGCTTCGGCTATGACAAATATGAAATCTGTCGGAACTTCCGATTTTACAAGAGCGGCTAAAGGTATTGAAAAAATGGCTTCCATTGATACGGCAAGTCTTAACCGTGCCGCATCTTCTCTTGGCCAGATCGGCAAGTCTTTAAACGGATTATCCGGAATGAGTGCAGCGTCAAGAAATTTGGCAGATTTGGCAAAAGGAATTGCACAGCTTGGCTATAAGTCGTCTACGCAAGCAATTCAAAACATACCGAAACTTGCAACGGCAATGAAGCAATTAATGACAGAGTTGTCTAAAGCACCGATAGTTAGCCAGAATCTTATAGACATGACTAATGCATTGGCAAAGCTGTCACGAACCGGTTCGTCTGCCGGAAAAGCAGCTAACTCATTGAAGAGTAGCTTAATCAGCTATTCCGGTTCGGCAAAAGGTTCCAAGCTGAGTACGTTTAGTTTAGCTGCGGCTATCGGAAAGCTATACGCTTCGTATTGGATGCTTATTCGTGCTGCCGGGAAGTTAAAAGATGCTGTAAACCTTGCATCTGATCTGACAGAGGTACAGAACGTCGTAGACACAACATTCGGTGCAATGACAGGCAAGGTTGAGGAATACGCAAAAAAGAGTATCGAAACACTTGGAATGTCTGAATTATCGTTCAAGACATATGCTTCACAGTTCCAGGCAATGGGTTCTGCAATGGGTATCGGCACAAGTCAGATAGCAAAAGCAAATGACTTTTTGCAGAAAACAACAGACGGTTATGTTGGTGCATCTGATAGTCTTGCTGATGTATCTTTGAACCTTACGAAATTAGCCGGCGATATGGCATCTTTTTACAATAAAGACCAAGCAGAAGTAGCAGAGGACTTACGTTCTATATTTACTGGAATGGTTGTACCACTTAGACAGTATGGTCTTGATTTGACACAAGCAACACTTAAAGAGTGGGCGATGAAGAACGGCATGGATGCAGACATAAAATCTATGTCACAGGCAGAAAAAACGATGCTGAGATATCAGTACGTTATGGCTAACACAACAGCCGCACAGGGGGACTTCGCCAGAACAGCCGATACATGGGCGAACCAAGTACGAATGTTACAAGAGAATTTCAAACGTCTTGGTGCAGTTATCGGTCAGCCGATTATCAATGCATTGAAACCAATGGTTAAAGCGTTAAATGCGGCTCTTTTGGCTGTTACGCAGTTTGCAGAGAAAGTATCAGCTGCTCTTGGAAAAATCTTTGGTTGGGAGTATGAATCTGGTTCTGCCGGAATAGCAGTAGACCTTGGCAATGCTTCTGACAGTGCTGGTGATTTGGCAGATAGTACAGGTGATGCATCAAAAAATACAGACAAAGCAAATAAGTCGGCAAAACAGCTGAAAAAGACGCTGTCTACCTTACCATTTGACCAGTTAAATAAGCTGTCTGATAACAGCGATAGTTCTGGTTCTGGAAGTGGCGGCAGTGGCGGTTCCGGTGGAAAAGGTTCTGGAAGTGGCGGCAGTGGTTCTGGTGGATCTGGTGGAAATCAAGGCGCATGGAAACGTGTTTCTACGATGTTTGAAAGCGGAATAGACACGTTATACGGGCTTGGAAAATACATAGGAGATACGCTTTCCAATGTATTAGAGAACATAGATTGGAACAAAATCTATGAGAAAGCGAGGAATTTCGGAAGAGGGCTTGCAGATTTCCTTAATGGACTTATTTCTCCAAGACTGTTCGGAGATGTAGGAACAACCATTGCAAGTGCACTTAACACTGTTATTTACGGCGCACTGTCCTTTGGAATACGTTTCGATTGGAAAAACCTTGGGACGTCTATCGCAGAGAGCGTAAATAAATTTTTCAGTACATTTGATTTCAATAGTTTGGCGCGTACTATAAATGTGTGGTGTAAAGGTGTCCTTAACACGGTTATAACCATGCTTGATAGGACAAACTGGACTATGATTGGCACGAAAATAGGAAAATTCCTTGCTGATATTGATTTTATTGATATTGGATATAAAGTCGGAAAAGCCTTATGGAAAGCAATTAACGCAGGGGTAAAGGTGTTTGCGGCCTCTTTTAGCCAGGCACCGATAGAGACAACACTTGCTTCCTTTATTCTGATGCCAAAACTTTTGAAAGCAATAGCATCAATAAAAATCGTAAAAGGCATAGTTGAATTGTCAAAATCATTCAAAAAAGTCTTTACGACATCCACAATGGTTATTGGTTCGCTTAGCGGTAACGAAAAGTATACTTCAAAGTTGAGCGCATCATATCCAAAACTGGGAAATGGAGTCGATGTTGTATCAAAGTCCTTTAAAAACTTTAGGGCTACTCTTGATAACGGAAACTTTTTCAATGCAGTTTCTGAGGGAGTAAAAACACTTAGAAATAACATGACAAATCTCCAAAAGGGAGCTATTGGTGTAACTTCTGTATTTGCTCAGTTTGCTCTGAGTTCCAGCGGTTTTTACGATCTTGCAAGAGGTGCCGACAACGTTGTTGGTGCACTTGCAAAAATCGCAGGTGGCGCAGCTGTGGCAGTTGCATCATTAAAACTTATTGGATTGTCAAATCCGTGGACTGCGGCAATAGTTGGAATGACTGCGTTAGTATCTGCAATCGTTGGTGTAAATAAAGCATTTGACGAACTGCTTGGAAAACGTGTTGGAGAATACATAAACGCATCTTTCTTAACTCCAGGCGGTGTTCCGGTTGAAAAGCTGTTTAGCACAGCAAAAGATGCGATAAATGCAGTCGGAGACAGTTTTGACAACGTATCTGACAAGATAAGAGATTTTGAAGAAAGCAAGAAAAGCGTACAAAGCGTTGTGCTTGAAATCGAAAAAATCCAGTCAGCAATGCATATCGGTGTGTTGTCAACAGAAGATGGAGTGCAAAAACTCAGTAAGCAGTTTGATAGCCTTTATCAAGCAGCTCAAACAAGTTTTGAAGCATATCAAACACTTGTATATGCTACGTTTTCGGATGGCAGTGTTGCTTCTAAAGCATATGAATCTGCCGGAACCAATGTTAAAAAGTTGAAAGAAGATGTGACAGGATATTCTTCTGAAACATTAAATAAAATCCAAGATTTGATTACAAAGTTGAAAGAACTTTCCAGTACAGACCCGACGAATCCGCAGATTGTAGAGTTACAGTCAGAGCTGTTTAACCTAATGGGCGTTTCTGATGATGCAACAAAGGCAATGGATAACTTTGAGAGTTATGTAAATACGCATAATCTGGACTGGTCAGCATACATCAATGAAGATGGTCTGAACGTGGATGCAATTAATGACGATCTCAGCTCACTTGTCGGAAGCGTACAAGATGCGCAAGACAAAACAGAACAGGCGTTAATCGACTTAGCCAATTCTGCAAAAGAAGCCGGTGATACTCACACATATCAAGCCATAATGGACGGACTTCCGGGTGCGATGGATTATGTAAAAGAGCAAACCACATCAAAAGCAAAGGAAGTTGCGGATAAACTTCAAACTGATTATATCAACAACATTGGCAGTATTATGAAAAAAGCCGGTGATGACTGGGAAGATCTTGACCCGATGGAAAAAGCTCATTATAAGTGGAGTAAAGGAACTTATATGAGAACTGTTGTTTCGGATTACAAGAAAAATACAATAGACCCTTTAAACAAAGCCATTAATGACAACTTTACACAGCTTGGAATTGATGGAGAGGGCTATGCCAGCAGTGCAGCGGAAAATATCATAGATGCTTTGTTCAAAACTACTTCAACAGCATCAACCACAGGTAGAGTTCAGGTTTATACTGACGTTGCAAGTAACTATGAAGATGTTTTTCAAAAAATCGGTGAAAATACGGCTGCCGTTGCCGGAGATGCCGGAAAAGATACTATCGATGGATATATCAACGGAATACACAGCAAAGACGCAGATTTAGAAAACGAAGCAAAAGGTCCTTTTGGTAAGTTTGTCGATGCTGTAAAAACATTTCTTGGAATACATTCGCCATCTACGGTTTTTGCCGAAATCGGTGGATTTACTATGAGTGGTTTCCTTAATGGATTAACCACAAATGCTCAAATTGTACTTTCTTGGTTTTCGAATCTTCCGCAGAATATCAAGGACAAACTTGGCAATGCCAAAACGTGGCTGTCTGACAAAGGAAAAAACGCGCTTGAGGGACTGCGTACTGGTTGGGATTCCGTAAAAGAAAGCAAAGTAGGTCAGGCGGCGCAGAAAATTGGCTCTTATGTAAAGGACAAAGCTGGAAATGCTACACAGTGGATTAAATCAAAAGGTTCAGATGCAATCAGCGGATTAAGAGCCGGTTGGGAATCTGTGAAAGAAAATGGATTCTTGAACACGGTTTCAAAAATCGGAAAGCAGACATTTGACAAAATCGGAAACATTCTAAATGTAGTATCACCTAAAGGTGCCGACATCGTTTCCGGATTAAAGAATGGATTCAACAATGGTATCCATACGTTTTATGATTTGATTAGTGGTATTCCTGGAAAAATCAGATCTGGAATGGGTAACTTATCCGCGATCGGCAAGGAAGCAATCCAAGGATTTGTAAACGGTCTGACATCTGTAAAAATCAAGCTACCGCACATTGAGTGGACAAAAACCGATATTGGCATAGGAGATGCAAAATTCTCTATACCAAAATTCAATATCAACTGGTATAAAACTGGTGGATATTTCACTAAAGCGTCTATGATTGGTGTCGGTGAAGCAGGAGATGAAGCAGTATTGCCGTTGGAAAATAGAAAGACCATGAGCATGATTGCTGACAGTATTATGAAGAACTCTAGCGGAATGGGTATTTCCGAAGAGCAAATGCAAGATGCTGTTGAGCGTGGTGTTGCTATGGCACTTATGAATAACCGGCAAGACGTTAATGTTCAGTGTGTTGCGGAGTTCAAAACGACAGATGAAGCCCTTGCAAGAGCTGTATCAAGAGGACAACAGAAAATTGAGTACAGGATGAAGCCTGTACCGTCATATTAAGAGAGCGCAATGCGCTCTCTTTTTTAGAGGTTGAAATGTCAAGATATTATACAAGCATTAATCAAAAACCGACAGTAGATACGATACTTTCTATCACAGAATTTTATCTGGCAACCGGTTCGGAAATCGTTGATTATGATACAGGTGGATGGTCGAGTAGTTTTGTACCTACAAGTTATGCAAACTGCTATTTGTGGAATTACAAACGCATTGTATACGCTGATGGTACATCAGAAAAGACACGACCTACAATTATATGGAATGTAAAAGAAAATGGCGTTTTGGGAAATTTAACGACGTATTACCTTTCTTCTGGCTATTCCAGTGGCATTACCACAAACACTTCTGGTTGGACTAAAGAAATTCCAACGATAAATGCATATAGGCAATATCTTTGGAGATATCAAGTGTTCAAAAAAGAAAACGGTGATAACTACGTTGTTTCTCCGCATATATACGAAACGTATGGAATTAGCGGACATGAAGTAATACTAATGGTTGATGATTTTATCATTCCGTGCCCCGCATCTTTGGAATATGGATTACAAGACGTTTCGGCATCTGAAAGCGGACGTACAGAAGATACAAGGATGCAGAAAAACCGTGTCGGTCAGAAGCGTACATTATCGGTGCAATGGTCGGCTAGAGGATGGAAAGACACAACGTTCTTAATGCAGAAGTTTAATCCGCAATACATTTTTGTATATTACCCAGACATGCTTTCTGGTGATTATGAAGTACGAGAATATTACACCGGCGACAAAAAAACACCTACTAAATTGTGGTGGGTCGGAAAGAAACTCATGGAGTCGGTGAGTTTTGATATAATTGAGAGGTAAGTATGATTACTGTATCTGATAAATACAAAAAAAATATAAAAAATGGAAACAGAAATTTTGGAGTTTATTCAACGCTTACTCTTACGGACGGAACAGAAATTCCGATTGCGAACTCTTGTTTGTGGTCTGGTGGATTCACAATTGAAGACGCAGTTTCGGAAGATTCCACTTTCCAAATTGGCGGTGCAATCATCAATCAATGCACCGTTATTTTGAATAATATTTATGAAGAATATTCAGATTATGATTTTTACGGTGCAAAACTGGATGCCATCGTAGGCCTTGCGTTAGATGATGGAACCGTGGAAAAAATGCGTAAAGGCATGTTTACCGTATCCGATACAAAATATAACGGATCACTTATCACTTTGACTTGTTACGACAACATGTATCTTTTAGATGTTGCATATGATTCAAAACTGTTATATCCGGCTAAATTAGAAAGCATTGCTTCGGAAATTTGCAGCTACTGCGGAGTAAAGCTGTCTACAATTACTTTTCCACACAGCGAAGTTATGGTAAATGTAAAACCTATGTCAGATGGACTTACATGTAGAACAGCCCTTATGTGGATATGCCAGTTATGTGGATGCTTTGCAAGATTCAACAACTACGGCGAACTGGAAATTAAATGGTTTGACAGGGCTACGCTTGATAATCCAGAAGATAATCAAGGAAAATACCATTCTATCAACAACTCATTCTCAAAAGAATTATCAACAAACGACATTAAAATTACCGGGTTTAAGGTTGTAGAAAATTCAGACAGCAATTCAGATCCGAAAGAATATTTTGCCGGAACGGATGATTATGTTGTGTCCATTGAGGAAAACGATCTGATAGTAAGCGGAATAGGTGCAGAAGTGGTGGAAAGACTTTCTGATGAATTTATTGGTTTCAAATTCAGAAGCGGTCAAATTACACACATTGGGGACCCTACGATTGAAGCAGGAGACATTGTTGTTTTTACTGATGAAAAAAACCGGCATTACAAAATGATTGTTTCTGGCACAACATATACCCTTAATGGTTCACAGACCACTAGATCAAGTGCGGAAGCACCTATAAGAAATAATTCGCAGAAGTATTCAAACGGCACAAGAAATTATGCGAAAGCAAAAGATTTGGTGGAAAAAGAAAAAAATGATCGTAAATCCGCAATTGAAGCATTAAACAAGCGTGTCGAGGATGTGGTCGGCTTCTATTCTACTGAAGAAACTGATCCTGCCGGCGGAAAGATTTTTTATATCCATGATAAGCCAACGTTAAAAGAATCAAGCATGGCTTGGAAAATGACCGCAGAAGCGATTGCAGCATCTACGAGCAAAGACAGTGACGGCAATTTTGTTTGGACTTCCGGAATCATGGTAAACGGAGATGTAATTGCCAGAATTTTAAACGCAATCGGTGTCAATGCATCGTGGATTAATACCGGAAGTCTCACGGTAGAAGATGATGACGGAAATATTATTTTTTCTGTTGATGTTGATACGAAAGATGTCACGGTTTCTGGCGCAGCCGTAAAGATAAAAGGAAATTCTGTGGAAAAAGCTATAGAAGATATTGAAGGAAATGTTGAGAAAGTAAATAATACTATAGTCGATGTAAAAGGATCAAGCGTGATTGGTTCTGACATTTTCTATGCGCTTTCTGATTCAAACACAGTAGCTCCTACTGATGGTTGGCAGACTAATCCTCCAACATGGGAAGTCGGAAAGTATATGTGGCAAAAAACAAGGTTATCTTACGGGAACGGTACTACATCTGAAAGCGATCCTGTTTGCATATACGGTTCGAGTGAAAATGGCATAAAAACAATAACGAAATATTTTGCTGTATCTGATTCTATGTCGGTTCCACCGGAAGATTCGGAGTTCACAACCACAAAGCCGATGCCAACAGAAGATAAAAAGTATCTTTGGGTATATGAAAATGCTGTATATACAGATGGATTGATTGTAAACACGGCAAAGAAAACTATCGGATATCAAGGTGTTCCCATTAACGAAATTACATCTTATTATCTGGTTACAGATAAAACGTCTGGAATAACAAATCATACATCTGGGTTTCTCTTAAAAATCCAGTATCCTACGGCAAAAAAAAGATATCTGTGGAATTATGATATTGTATCTTACTCAAACAGCACTGTAAACATTACAGCACCTAGAATTATCGGAATTTACGGTAACACCGGAAGAGGTACAAAGAGCGTAACGGAACAGTATTACCTGTCTGATTCTTCATATTCCTTATCTGGCGGCGAGTGGGATTCTATATATCCTGACTGGGTTTCTGGAAAATACATCTGGACGAGAACGCACATCGTTTTGGATGACGATTCTACCATAGATACGGAGCCTACACTTGCAAAAGGAATCAATACAGCCAACGAAAATGCGGCAGACGCAATAGAAAAAGCAGAGAACAGCGACCCGTTCATCACCGGAACACAAACACATAATACAAGCCAGTGGCGAGGAAATGCACCATTTTCATCACTGAAAGATGGTCAAAAGATTACATACTGGCTACCGTTTTCCGGAATTGGTGAAGCATCTCTTAACCTTAGTTTGGCAAATGGTGGAATGACAGGGCTTGTGAGCATATATTATGGCGGCACAACACCGCTGTCTACGCAATATCCGGCTGGTTCTATCATTAGAATGGTATATAGAGATGGAGTGGACATTGCAGGCAGAAAATACACCGGTTGGTGGTGCGATGCAAACTATGATACGGGTGATACTTTCGACAAAACAAAGTATGCAGCTGAGATAAAGGCAAGCAGTGCTATATCAGCAGGAACTCTGATTGTTGGAAATTCAAGCGGATATCATCCGTTAAATGACGGAACCGACTTTGATATATCCTATCCGGTTCTGTTCGCAAATTCTGCAATAGAAAAATATGCCACAGGAACAGATAACTATACCGTGATAGCTTTTAATGTAAACGCCACACAGGAAGTTACATTATCGCCGTACATGGCGGTATATTTACAAGGTGTTCTGGATGGCAGCAGATTCAAACCAGTTTCAAAGAAACCGCTTGTACAAACCGTTCCGACAACAATGGACGGTTATTATTACATGCTCATTGGAATAGCTTATGCTTCCGATACGATTATGCTGCAAGCGGAACATCCGATATACCGTAATCTTGGAGGTAAATTTCAAAAAATGGGAGCTACCGCAGATGAAACTATCTTGCAATGGTGCAAAAACAATGATTTGACATATATTGATGGTGGAAAGATATATGCAAAATCTGTAACATCGCAGGAGATAGATACAGAAGAGTTGTTTGCACATAAAATATTTGCAACAAATATGTCAATTACCGGAGAAAGCCAAGTTGCAGGATTTCATATTTCTGGTAATCAACTTTATACGTTTAACGGCACAAGAGGTGAACTTTATATTGGAGAAAGTGATGATAATTTAAACCTCATAGAAATCAAAGAATTCATTTCTGGCTCTGGTTATGACACATACTTTTCCGTTGATAACGCTGGAGAAGTTTCATGTAACGAATTGACGGTTCAAAACGGTGGAAATGCTAATATTGGTGGAAAAATTACCGCAGATAGCATTGTTTCATCAAAGGTAATGATTGCAAATGAACGTCAAAAAGATAACTATGAATGGAAAAATGTTGATACAGTGGATAATTCTCTTACCGCAGCTCTTGTTGTAGATCCATATACTGCTGAGGTCCATATGCGGAATCTTCCAAAAGGTGAATTTGATTTGGAAAATAGCAACGGATGGTATAAGTATGGCAAGAGAACATTTATAAAATTGAACGGAGAATTTGTCGGTGCTGTTGAAAGCTGTCCATATCCACCGCAAGGGAACACCGTATACCAGTGGGTAATGCTTCTTAATGCAGCAGAGGGAACTTGGTGGCCTGGTTTTATGGAAATAACAATGGACGGTTCGGTTTCGTTCAGAACAGTAACGGCTCTTGGTGTTACTGAATTGTTTGAATGTACTGGTACTGGTTTTCGAGTATATGGTTATATTGACTTTTTTAATGGTTGATACACGGGCAAATCTATGTGGGAATGAGCCGTTTGCTTAGGAGGTGGACGGCAGTACCACTGCCCGTTATTTATATAGGAGAGTGATTCTATGTCTTATGTATTAAAGGAAATGTGGGCTTCTAAAACAAACTACGGATCGTATAGAGCATTGTGCAGTATCGGATATATCACAGTGCATTTTACCAGTAATGATGGAGATACAGCAGAAAATAACGGTAAATATTTTCAAGGTGAAAACAGGAAGGCATCAGCGCACTATTTTGTCGATGATACGACTGTAGTGCATTCGGTTCCCGATGATCGTATTGCTTGGTCTGTTGGCGGACGTAAATATAACAACGGTGGTGGACGTTTGTATGGTATTGCGAAAAATGCAAACACGCTGAACGTGGAGCTGTGTGATACAGTCAAAAACGGAGTCGTAAAAGCAACAGCGGCAACGATAAATAATGCTCTGGATCTCGTAAAAGATCTGATGAGCAAATACAACGTCACGGTTGATCGTGTAATCCGACACTACGACGTCAACGGAAAGCCATGCCCGGCCTACTGGGTGGATGATACACTCTGGGAGCAGGAGTTTCACGGCAGACTGACGCAACCAAGTATTCCGGACGGTCTTTCCAATCAGGCAGCAGCTGACGGAAACTGGTACTATTACAGAAACAACCATGTAGCGGCAGACTACACCGGGCTTGCGCAAAACGTGAATGGCTGGTGGTATGTCCGGAACGGGGCGGTTGATTTCGGGGCAAATACCGTAGTTCAGAATGAGTATGGCTGGTGGAAGGTAACCAATGGAGCTGTTGATTTTAGCTACACCGGAATTTCTCAGAATGAAAACGGCTGGTGGAGAATCGAAAACGGAAAAGTAAATTTTGATTTTAACGGTCTGGCGAAGAACGAGAATGGATGGTTCTATCTGAAGAATGGAGCTGTTGATTTTAGCTATACTGGATTGGTTCAGAACGACCAGGGAATCTGGCTTGTGCTCAACGGGGCTGTTGATTTTAATTACACCGGAGATGCGACCTGCAAGGTCGTAAATGGAAAAGTTCAAATTGACTAACGAGTGAGGGGCGGTTTGCCCCTCTTTTTTTATTGCCATTTTTTCCATTGTGAATTATACTATCAATATAATTGCAAAAGGGGGGAAATGTTATGGCACTTATTAAATGCCCGGAATGTGGAAAAGAAGTATCAGACAGATCAGAAATATGTGTTGGATGTGGATTCCCAATAAAGGAATATTTGTTTGAAAAAAGCAAAAATGAAGAGTTGCAAGAATCAATAGTGGAAAAAGAAAAACTACTCGAAATCGAGCAGTTTGAAATATTTTTTTCAAACGGTTTTTTCATAAAGTTAAACAGAGGAATAGTGTCTGTAAAATTTTATGATCGGGAATTTGAGGATGAAATAGACAATTTTGTTCTTTTACATTGCAATATTGATGAAGAAAAAAATAACTGCATATTTTCTTTTATTGATAAGAACAAGGCGTTTTTTAGCGGTGTAATAGCGACAGAAATGGATCCGGACGGAATAGCAGGATTTAAAAAATTTAGACATATCATGTGCAATCATAAATTGTATGCAAACAGAAAATACAATGATGAAGTTGACAGACCATTAAGTGATGTGAAAGATATACCAATGCAGGAAAAATTTTTGAAACGTGGAAAGCCTTTTACACCATCATACAGCACGAAACCAAGTAAAGAACTTCAAGCATATATTGATGATTTCCATAGAAATTATATTTCACTGAACGAAAACGATATTGTGAAAAGAGATAAGCCGATAGAAAATAAAGAGATAAAAGAAAAGGAGCCTTTTCACGGAATTTACAGATATATCCTTGGAGAAAAAAGAGAGATTTATTGTCCTGTATGCAGAAGCCAGAATTGTCACTATTTCACATCGGAAAAATTTATTCCTGGGGAAACAAAAACATCATATAAAGCTAATTTGAATCCTTTTAAGCCATTTACATTTGCGAAAAAGAAAGAAAGAGTTATTAAGGAAAGTAAAACGGTATTAGAAAAGAAAATCATGTGTGATGATTGTGGAAATATTTTTGATTGATGAAAGGTCGGAGATTAATCTCCGACCTTTTTCTTTTGCCAACTTGTCGACAAAATTTCCTCATTTGTTCGCATAACCTATATTATACTAGCAAATATCAAAAATCAATACTTGAAATCAACGAACATACGTTCTATAATTATTTCAGAGTAAGATTCAAAGGGGGAATTGCTGTGGATGAAAAAGAATCATGTAAAAGACAAATCGTTGAAATGGTTGAAAGCATTGAAAATATAAGAATATTAAAAATGATATGGGGATTTGTCAGAAGAGGTTATAAAGAAGAAAAAGCAGGGAAATGAATCCCTGCCTTTTTTAAATGATAAATTTTTCAAAAAAATCGCATAAAACTTCTTTTTTATCTGCCGGAAGTTTACTATATTCAATAATTATTTTTTTGAATCTTTTGTCAGACAAACCGATATTCATTACTATATCAGAATATTCAATGTCTGTATCAGTGTTTTCCTTTTCATCAGTCAGATCAGACATTCCAATTCTAAAATAATCTGCGAGTTTTCTTATTTTCCCAGTACCCGGCATTGAATTTCCTTTGCACCACATATTTAATGTTGTGGGGCTAATATCTAAATCTTTCGCAACATCAATCTGTTGCTTTTGATTAAGAGCTATGTATTTGTTTAAATTCCTGGAAAATATTTTTTTCTGCTCTTCATCTGTCATTTTAAGTCCCCTCCTTTCATGGTTTGATTATAAACCATATAAATAAAAAATTCAATATAAAATTCAATATTTTTGAATTTTGGTGTTGACAATCCAATCTGATTGAATTATAATTATGGCATAAACAAGAAAGGAGATGAATAAAATGCCGAAGATTTCATTAGAAGCAGTAAGAGTTAATGCAAGAATGAATCAGAAAGAATGGGCTAAAAAACTGGGTGTTTCAAATGCTACCGTAGTTAATTGGGAAAAAGGTAATACAGAACCTAGCTTGTCACAACTTAGAGAAATGAGCCTTTTATCTGGTATTCCGATGGATTTTATTTTTGTGCCAGACAAATCCAATTAAATTGAATTTTAGAAAAGGTGGTGATAAAAAATGGCAAAAGTCGATATTAGACAGGTCAATGACGAAAAAGGAATTTTTACTGAAATTCTCATTGACGGTCACAAAATTGATGGTGTGAGAAACTACGAATTGAAACAGAAAGCAGGAGAAGCACCTGTGTTAACTTTGGACTTAAATGCATTTGACATATCAACAGATTTAAAAATGTTGAAGTTAAATCAAAGTACAGTCGGTGAGATTGAAAGCATCAAGTTCAAAGATGGCTTTGAGACAAGTTTCGGATAGGCTCCCATGTTTCAGAGAGCCAATAAAAATTATCTGTTTTTTATAATGGAACATTGATTTGGGTCGTGGCAGCAACCTGTAAAACTTGCATATTTGCAAGTCAATCTTCCGGGGATAAATTTTGGCTTTTCATCTTCTAATGAAGAAGCCGGAATCATTTCCAGTGAAACAGAATAATTTTTGTTCTGCTTATCGCAGAATCCGTTGTAGATCACGGTAAATCACCTCCTTATAACTTTGATAAGGAAGATTATACCATAAAAGAGAGGAAGTGAGTTAAATGAGTGAGAAAGAAAAAACTATCGTTGAGAAAATCAAAAAAGCAATTCCGAACATGTCGGATTTTGACAAAGGATATTTTCTTGGGAAAGTTGAAAGCCTGGCAGATGCTTCTGATCAGAAGCATGAAGAACGCAAAGAGCATGGAGATTAGATTTCAAATTTTAAAGGCGGTGACGATAGTTGAAGAGACCTTATTACATTGAGGGCGACGAAAGAAAAACGACATTGCAAGAGAGAGTTGAGCAGTTCGCACTTGCGGTAGCACTTGACATAGAAAATGAAGCAAAATACGAACTAATCCAGAATGAACTCAAGATTCTCAACTCCCTCACCAATGCGCTGATTGCAATTAAATCCTAGTATTTCCTAGAAGAAAATGGATGTTTGCAAGCTTCTGCTCTTGCCGGTTCTGGTTTTTCTTCTGGCAGAGATTTGATGATATCTGAATAGTATTGGTCGTACAGTTTCTTGAAATCGTCAAATGAGCCAGAATAACCACAAATTTTAGCAATGGCATAAGCAGATGCGTATTCTTTGTTATCCATAACAGATCACCTCCTATCTTATGTAAAGATACGGAGATTATATCACAGAAAGTAGGTGAAGAACAAATGAACGAATTACAGATTTTTAATTCAGAAGAGTTCGGTGAAATCCGAACGGTAACTATTGATAACGAAATATATTTCGTTGGAAAAGATGTGGCTGTATCGCTTGGATATAAAGATACATCAGATGCACTAAAGAAACACGTTGCAGACGAAGATAAGCTGACTCGGTGTTTTGCCGACTCAGGTCAGAACAGACAGATGTATATTATCAACGAATCTGGCTTATACGCTTTAATCTTCGGCAGCAAGCTTGAATCAGCAAAAAGATTCAAACACTGGGTAACATCAGAAGTTCTCCCAACCATCCGCAAAACAGGTGGTTATCGCAAACCGATGTCAACAGCGGAGCAGATTAAACTTCTGGCACTTGGAAATACGGAACTGAATGAGCGTGTTACAAACGTTGAGGAAGAAATCGACAGTTTAAAAAATGACATGCCACTGTACGGATGTGAGATTGACGATATCAAAAATCACGTTAATCGCAAGGTTGTAAATGTGCTTGGTGGAAAGACAAGTGAAGCATACAGAGATGGCAGTATTAGAAGTTCAGTGTTTAAAGATATATACCGCCAGTTAAAACGTGAGTACGGTTGCGTATCATCTTATAAATCAATCAAGAGAAAATGGATTGATGATGCTCATAATCTCATCAACGATTATGAGGTTCCGAAAGTGTTGGAAGAACAGATCAGGGATGCCAACGCTCAGATACGGCTTGTGTAGGTACATTTAATAAGGAAGAAAGAGGTAAAAAACATGAAATGGTTTTCGAATTTCACATTAGTGTTGTCCATCTCTGCTCTTGTTTTATCCATTGTTTCTTTTGTTATTTCAATAGCAAGGGTACTACTATAGCAGCAATAGACACACTTATAGAAATGATTGTGCACACAAAAGATGTTCTTGAAGATTTTTTTGCAGACTTAGTTTCACTTTTAGTAAGCTCCAAAAGTTGCCCCATATCTTTTTGAGATTTCTCAAGAGTTGCGATTTGCTTCTCTAATAATTCTCTTGGAGATTCACCCGGTTCGTATTCCGGTGTGATTTTTGGTAGTTCAGTAATAGGTGTGTCAAGTTCGTTAATAGAAAAGTATTTGTTTTTCATAAGTAATCCTCCACTTTTTAGAGGATTATACCACAAAAGGAAGTGATAGGAAAATGAAACAGCCAAAACGGTTGACCAGAGAACAGAAAGTAATTCTTTCAGCACAGGGGCTTGTAGCTGATAACTACATGCTTGAGAAAGAAACAGAATTTTATCTGGTTGTAGTACATAAATCCACCGGAAAATCCAGACGGATAGATAAATATGCAGGAGGAAAATACAGATGATTATTACAGACCCAAACGAAATGCCGATTGTTGAATTGCAGTTTATTAACAACATGCTCGGAAAAGAGTTTGTTATTGAAGATGGCAAAATCACAGGGATTGTAGGTGCAGACGAATAATGGGAACAGCATTTACAGAACTTAGAGATGAAATCAAAAAATCAAAGATTTTTGGTTCATATGAAGCAAGCATTCGCCGTGGTGATCTGCCATCAGAAACACGGACAGCATTGAGAAGTGCCGTTAGCTTGCATGAGATGGATAATGTTGATTTCTTAGACCTGTTTGAAAAAACAGCAAGAGAACACATGTTAGAAGTGTTAGACACGATGCTTCGTGTAGATATTTTAGTTGAAAGGGGATAAAAATGAAAATTGTATTGAGAAAACTCATTGTTGATAACTTCATGGCATATCCACATGCCGAGTTTGATTTTTTCAACAGAACAGTAGTGGCCGGTAGAAACGGAATCGGTAAATCAACTATTGCCACAGCCTATACATGGCTGATGTTCGGATGTAATTACCAGTTAAAGGATAATCCGTCAGTACGAAGAGTTGTTGGTGGTAAGTCAGTAGACGACATGGACGTTTCGGTTACTGCCGTATTGGATATTGATGGTAAGGAAGTGACTGCCAGAAAGGTCCAGAAACGCAAATACAAAAAAGATGGTGTCGGATATTCAGATGACAACACATATTTCATCAATGAAGTTCCGAAGACGCTCAAAGCATTTAATGAGTATTTTGAGATCTATATGAATTTGTTGAAAATGTGCAGCAGTCCGGGAGCATTTCTTAATCAGAAAACAGCGGATATGAGAAGTTATCTGTTTGGACTGGTTGAAAATGTCAATGATCTGGACGTAGCAAAAGAAAATGCTGAACTTTCTGCGATTACAGATTTTCTTGAAAAATATTCTGCTGATGAATTAACAGCAATGAATAAGGCAACAAAATCAAAAATCGACAAGGAACTGCCTGTCATTGACGGGCAGATCAAGGAAAAACAGAGAGATATTCAGCTGAAATCTGACGTTGACGTGGCAGAACTGGAACTTCTGAAAAACACGCTGTCTGAGCAGTTGGAGGGCAACATAAAGAAACAGACGGATGCAGAAGCACTGGAAAAAGGTTTACAGGACAAGGCACAAGGTGTTTTGGATTTGAAGTTCGAATTAAGTGGTTTACAGGCACAGGCAAACGACAAAAATACAGAAAAAATCCGTGAGGTTCAGCACAAAATCAATGATGCAAATGCATTTGTAGATTCTATCCATGAAGAAATCAGAAAAAATGGAGTTGCTGTTGACCGGATTAAGTCAGAGATCAGTGAAAAAGATTCTGCCAGAGAACTGTTGGCAAGGAAGTGGGTAGATGTTAACAATGAAAAATTCGATGATAATTCAACCATTTGCCCGACATGTCACAGAGATCTTCCAGACGAAGAAATCAAACGTCTTGTATCAGAGTTTACGGAAAGCAAGCAGAAACGGCTTTGTGAAATCGAAGCAAAAGGAACTGCATTAAAAGAAGAGATTGAGAAATTGAAACCGGTTCTTGCAGAACTTGAATCTGTGGCAGAAGAGAATATGAAAAAGCTCAATTCAGTGCTTTCAAAACTGGACGAATATAACAAACAGTTAGATGTCATTCCGAAAGTTGTAGATATTTCAGATACAGATGAATACAAAAAACTGTCTGCTGAGATTGATGCAAAAGAAGCAGAATTGCAGAAATCAATGAAAGTTGATGACATGCGTGGTCAATTGAAGCTGGAAGAAAATGAGATACGCAGAAAATTGTCTGAATGTGAAAGCCAGATTTCAAAGTCCGACACATCCGCAGACGAGCAGCGTCTTGAAGAACTACGTGAACGTAGAATTGATATGGAGCAAAAAAAATCAGATGCAGAAAAGATTCTTTATTTGCTTGGTGAACTGGAAAAGGCTAAAAACCAGAAGTTATCTGCCGAAATAAACAAACATTTTGAAACCGTTCAGTGGCAGCTGTTTGAAGTGAATAAATCTGGTGGTTACAAATCAGTATGCATACCTACTGTTGATGGAAAATCTATTCTTTCAACCATGAGCAATAAAGGCAATCAGATCATCGGAAAGGTTGATATTTGCAATTCGATTCAGAAAATCAATGATTTATCCGTACCTGTGTTTCTGGATGATTCTGAATCATTGGATGTTTGCAATAAAGAACGTGTTTCAAAATCTGCCGGATGTCAGTTAATCATGCTTGAAGTAACAGATAGCAGTAGATTGTCCGTAATGGAGGGATAATGGCAGGTGTTGGAATTGGCTGGAATTTAAAACAACCAGACGCGAGATGTATGAAATGCAAAAGATGGAAAAGTGCCGATAATTCTAAAGGATATTTAAATTATAAAACACCAGGAATGTGCACACTTTCATATTGCGAAAAAGATTTTCGAAAAAAGAGAGGTAATAAAAAATGAGTAAAGAATTAGAACTTGCAAGAAAATTGGTTAAACAGTTAGAAGAATCAGGAAACGCAAAAAAGGTCAGACTTTCAGAACTAAATCCGGGTGATGTGTTTAAAATCGGAGAACATGATTTTTTTGTTCTGAAGCATGATTGCGATACGACAACCGTGATCTCAAAAGGCTTCATGAAAGAAGATGTTGTATTTGATGAAAACACACGAGATTACAACAAGTCGAATTTAAAAAAAGTTATTGAAAACGAAATTCAACCGATTATTGAATCCGAAGTCGGTTCCCAAAACCTTGTGGAACACGAAGTTGAACTTACATCCGTTGATATGCAACACGAATTTTGTAATTGCAGTTGCAAAGTAAGACCTATTACGTTTGATGAAGCAAGAGAATACAACAATTTGCTTGCCGACAAAAGCCTTGATGATTGGTGGTGGACATGCACACCGTGGTCTGCTGATGATAGAGGAGCGAAATACAGCATGTCCGTTGTTTCTCCGTCCGGCTTTATCTACTACTACGACTGTTACGACGACTTCGGCCGCGGTGTTCGCCCGGTTTGTATCTTGAAATCTAATATCTTTGTATCGAAAGGGGATAAATAATTATGGGAAAGAAAATTACAGGAAATGACATTTCAGAATTGTTCGACAGAGTTAAAGCACTTGAGGAAAAGCTAGGTGTGATACATGTTCCGAAAGGATTGAAAATCGGGGATGAATTTGAACTTGCAGATGTAAACTGGAAAATCCTTGATATTACGGATGCCGGATATATGTGTATTGGTGGCTCATTGGGAAATAAAAAGTTTGATGAAAACTCAAGTGACTGGAAAAAAAGTAGTTTGAGAAGTTATCTCCACACAGAGTTCTATAAAAAGGTTTCCAAAGAGATTGGTGAGGATAATATTGTTGCTTTTAAAAGAGACCTGTTGTCTCTTGATGGACAGGAAGAATATGGGGAAACAGATGATTTTGTATCTCTTTTGACGGTTGACGAATACCGAAAATACAGAAAATTCATTCCGAATACTGATGAATGGTGGTGGCTCATTACACCGTGGAGCACACCTTGCAATAATTATAAATCGACAGTCGCCGTTGTTTCTCCGTCCGGCCTTATCGGCAGCTACATCTGTAACGACTTCAACGGTGTTCGCCCGGTTTGTATCTTTTCCTCTTCAATCTTTGAATCAGAGGAATAAGTAAATGGCCGAATCAGACTTAAAAGTAATTTTGAAAGCAAAAGATCTGGCAGAACATACATTGCGTGTAACTTCAAATTGCAATAGATATCCAAAGAAATACAGATTTTCACTGGTAGACAAAATGCAGAATAATGCACTTGAAATCTATGAATATCTGTATGAAGCAAATCGAACCGATTTGAAGTATTACAAGAGAGAGCGGTCAGAATTACAGACTAAAGCCATAACTCACTGTGATGAACTTCTGTTTTACATTGAGTTATCAATGAAACTGAATATTATCAACACAAGAAGTATGGAATATTGGTCAAAAATGGTTTCGGATATCAAGCATATGGCGATTGCTTGGAGAACGAAAGATAAAAGCAGATAATTTTACTGGTTATGTACTGTATAAACCGTTGTTTCTCCGTCCGGCAATATCAACAACAACAACTGTAACAACAACAACGGTGTTCGCCCATTCTGTATCACACAGACAGTAAGAGTAGGCAATAAGCCGAAATCAGAAAAAGATACAAAAAAGTGCATGACCATTCCGAAAAGGATAAATACAAAGGATTTTTTACAATGGATAAAGATGTTATATGTGATTTTGAAAACCTGTATAGAGCTTATAAGAAAGCTAAAGCAGGCAAAGGATTTAATGGCAGCAGTGCTAAATTTCAAATAATGAACCTTGAGGGATTACACATTTTGAAAGAGCAGCTTGAAAATCAGACTTACCGGATGAATCCGTACAATGAATTTAAGGTATATGAGCCTAAAGAAAGAGTGATTAAATCCTGTTCGTTCAAAGATAAAGTAGTACAGCATTGCTTATGCGACAATGTATTGCATCCGAGATTGGAAAGTGAGTTTATTCGAACTAATTATGCCGGGCAGATAGGAAAAGGTACACATTTTGGAATTGATTGTTTAAAAGAGCAAATGTTGGATTTTTATAATCAACATGGAATTGATGGTTGGATTTTAAAATGCGATATCACAAAATTTTTCTATCAAATAGATCACGATATTTTAAAGGATATTGTTGATTATTATTTCCCAGATGATTATACGCAATGGTTGAACCATTTGCTGATTGACAGCACAAATGGTCCTGGACTTCCACTAGGGAATCAAGCTGCACAGGCATACGCATTGCTGATTCTGAATGGATTAGATCACTTTGTGACCGGAGAGCTTGGAATAAATTTTTATGGAAGATACATGGATGATTTCTATTTAATTCATCACGATAAGGAATATTTAAAGTGGTGTCTTGAATGTATAAAACAATTCGTGAATAGCCTTTGTTTATCGCTTAACGGTAAGACACAAATAATTCCATTTAAAAACGGACTGTTATTTACAGGTTTTCATCATTACATAACAAAAGACGGAAAACACATAAGAAAATTGAATGGAGTAAACAAAAGAAGAATACGAAAAAAGATTAGAGTTTGGGCGAAACTTGTCAATTCTGACAAAATGTCAGAGAAAAAATTTTATGAAAAATATAATGCTTGGAAAAATCATGCAATGCATGGTAATTGCATTAAATTATGTCATTCAATGGATTTATATGTTAAGGAGGTACTCAAACATGAGCAAATTTAAAATCGGAGACAGAGTGAAAGTTAAAGACGATTTTTTTACAACATACGATATTAAGGGTAAACCTGGCACCGTCATATTCGAATATAAAACTGACTGTTTAGTAAAATTTGATGACTTCCATGATGGCGGTAATGGAACTGTGTACGACAAGGATATTGATGGAACGCATCTTTTTGGCAAACAGTGCTTATATGTGGACAAGGCTAATATTGAAAAGATAGCACCAGAAACCATCGTTATTTACAAAAAAGATAGACAGGTGATTGCACTTGATAAATCGACAGGAAAGAAAGCCATTGCACGTTGTAATCCGGAAGATAAATTTGATTTCAACATTGGTGCCAGATTGGCATTTGAAAGATTAACCAATTCAGAGCCAAAAGCAGATAACAGCATTAATGATACAGCAAAAGAAATATACAGACTTTATAAATCTTTTGTTGATGCAGGATTTACAGAAAATGAAGCATTTCAGTTATTAATTAACATCACAATCGGAGGTATGAAATAATGGCAGAGAACACAGCAGTAGAAGTAAATGAAGAAAAAAAAGAAGTAGCAGCACACAATAACAAAGTAACCGATTACAGCCTTGGCATATTCGGAACATCAGACAATTTTATCATGGCGATGCAGATGGCGAAAGCACTTTCAAGTTCAACGATTGTTCCATCCACATTTCAGAAAAATGATGCAAACTGTTTGATCGCCATTGAACAGGCACAGAGACTTAAAGTAAGTCCTTTGATGGTTATGCAGAATCTTTATGTGATTCAAGGTAGACCGTCATGGAGTTCAAAATTTCTAATTGCAGCAATTAATAATTCTGGAAAATTCGACATGGAATTGCAGTTCGAGGAAAAGAAAGACAACTCTGGGAAGCCGTACTCTTGCCTTGCCTGGACTACGAAAAACGGCAGAAAAGTAGAGGGAATGACCGTTGACATGGATATGGCAAAAGCGGAGGGTTGGCTTGGCAAAAACGGTAGCAAGTGGAAAACAATGCCACAACTTATGCTTAGATACAGAGCTGCATCATTCTTCTCAAGCCTTAATTGCCCGGAACTGACGATGGGATTGTACACAAGAGAAGAAATGCAGGACAACGATTTTAAAGAGTATTCTTCTATGGATGAATTACAAGAACAGGTACAGAACGACATCTCAGAAAATGCAAACAGCGTTGAATTTGCGGAATATAAAGCAGATGTAGTTGACACAACAGCCGCAGAAGCAACCGAAAAAAAGGCAGACAGCACATTGCCACCATTCATGCAGGCAGAATAGGAGATTGAGTATGAGAGTAATTTCACAGGATGGAACGATAGATATTCCTTATGAAAACAGTTCATTATCAGTATTTTGTGTAGGATATGTAGAACCTAAACGCACACTTATTTGTTGCCGAAATTCTTGTCTTAAGGAAGAAGAAAAAATTGCCGAATATTCAACCACAAAAAAAGCAATTAAGGCTATGGAAATGCTGAGAGAGCAATATGCGAGAATTGAAATTATAAAAGCTCTTGCAAGTGGCACTTGCAAGCATATGGAAGAATCGTTAGAGCCAGAAGAGTTCAAAAACATTCTTAAAAAATACATAAATATGGAAGTTTTTCGATTTCCACAGGATGATGAAATATATGTGGTTGAATGACACTGGAAGAGCGTGTAATCGTTGAGACTTACACAGGCTACTGTATGACAAGTGGTGATGAAAGAGATGCGGTGTATAAATACATGCAAAAACTTCTTGGCAGACCTGTTTATACACACGAATTGGCTCAGAAATCTGTCATGAAGAAACTGCACGAAAAGAGCAAAGCAGATTTTATTGAATTATGCAAAGAAAAGTGAGGTGGTGTAGATGTTTTTGAGAACGATAGGAACTGGAAGTTCTGGAAACTGCCATTTACTCACAGCAAGCAATGGTGAAACACTTATCCTTGATTGTGGTGTTCCGATTTCTGAAATCAAAAAAGGGTTGGATTGGAATATTAAAAATGTGGTTGGGTGCATAGTCACTCATCGGCATGGAGATCATAGCAAATCTGTTTACGATTTAAGAAAAATCGGAATAAAAGTAGCAACACCATACTTGTCCAATGACGAATATTCACTTGTCAGGCTCTATTTCGACCATACAAGATTTCGAGTGATTGCATTTGAACTTACTACGAAAGATGGAAAATGGACGCACACAAACGCAGACGGAAGTGAATGCCCTTGCTATGGATATGTTATATCGCATCCAGAAATGGGAAAACTTCTGTATGTGACGGACACTGAATTTGTTAAATGGAGATTTGATGATTTAAACCATATTTTACTTGGTGTTGACTACGACAAAAATATGGTTGATATGAACAATCCGGCAAAAGCAAGCCATGTTCTCAGAGGTCATATGAGCATTGATACAGCTTGTAAATTTGTTGAAACAAATCATTCACCAGACGATGTCAAGAACGTAATCATGTTCCATTTATCGGAAGAAAATGCAGATAAGTATAACTTTATCGAACAAATGAAAAAAGTTGCTATACGGTCAAATGTGGACGTTGCAGAGCCATACAAAGAATGGGAACTACGCAATCCAAATGTTGCACCATTTTAAAGGTGATTAATATGTACAACGAATGCAAAAATTGCAGAGATAGAACACAAGAATGCCATGCTACATGCGTTAAGTATTTTATATTCACTCTGCAAAATGATGAAACTAAACGGCGTAGACAGGAAGCATACATGCGTGACTGCTTCACCATAGAAAGCGTTATGCGTGCCGTTTATGAAAAGAATAATATTCACCATGCCGATTATGGCTATTGTGTGAGAACTAAAAGGAAAAGAGGTATGACATGAATAAAGTGATAATGATCGGACGACTCACACGCGATCCAGAAGTGAGATATTCACAGGGTGAAAATCCGATGGCTATTGCCAGTTACAGCCTGGCAGTAGACCGAATGTTTAAAAGAGATGGAGAACCATCGGCTGATTTTATTAAATGCAAAGCATTTGGAAAACAGGGCGAATTTGCCGAAAAATATCTGAGAAAAGGTATGAAGATTGCAATTACAGGGCACATTCAGACTGGCAGCTACACGAACAGAGACGGAAACAAGGTGTATACGACCGATGTGGTTGTAGAACAGCATGAATTTTGTGAAAGTAGAGCAGAATCTACTAACAATTCTGGTTATTCGCCAGTACAGCAGCCACAGCCATCTCCGGCACCTGTAAGTTCTGCAAATGACTTCATGACGATTCCAGATAACATGGAAGAGTTACCATTCAATTAGAGGTGAAGATATGGGTAAACACACTATTGATGAATTGCACCAGTGGCAGGCATTGCCACTGAGTGTAAAAATCAGAATGACAAAAGAACGTATTAGAAACTGGATTAATGAATTTGGCGAAGATGGGGTGTATGTAAGTTTTTCCGGCGGTAAGGACAGCACCGTTCTTCTCGATCTGGTAAGGAAAGATTATCCAGAAGTTAAAGCAATGTTTGTAGATGTACCCACTCAATATCCAGAATTGAAACAGTTTGTTATGACTTTTAAAAATGTTGATATCGTGAAACCAAAGATTTCATTTGCTCAAGTTTGTGATAAATACGGTTTTCCATTGATCAGCAAAGAAGTTTCAAATTGTGTTGATGGTGCTAGGAAGTATTTAAGGCATCTTGACAGCCAGAAAAATATCAACAAAATTTTGACAGACAGACAGTTCCGTATGCTTGCTATATGGCAGACCTGCTATGAATAGACAGGAGAATAAACAAACAGAACAAACAGTACAAAAGTTTGCGGATGGGGGTTATCCCTAGCGGTTCAGAATATTGTCTTAAAAAGTTAAACGGAGAGCGAATAAATAAAGATGGTAGTTACAGTTCTTTTAATCAAGAAAGGTATAAATTTTTCCTCGAAGCACCATTTGAAATAAGTAATAAATGTTGCTACATAATGAAGAAGAAGCCCTCGCACGACTACGAAAAGAAAACTGGTAGAACGCCAATTTTAGCAGTTATGGCAAGCGAGAGTATTCAACGTACGCAGAAATGGTTACAGGATGGATGTAATGCTTTTAATGTTACAAGACCACATAGCAACCCTATGAGCTTTTGGACGGAACAGGATGTGTTACTTTATATCAAAGAGAACAATCTTCCTATATGTTCAGTATATGGAGATGTAGTTGTCGATTATTCGGCTATGGGGCAATGTGATAATCAAATGTCGTTTGCGGATTATGGAATATTTGATAATGAAAGACCATTACTGAAAACTACAGGCTGTCAAAGAACAGGTTGCGTGTTGTGCGGATTCGGATGCCACTTAGAGAAAGAAAGCAGATTTGAACTTTTGAAGCAGACGCACCCTAAATTCCATAATCTGCTATATATATTGAAAAACAATGGCGTGACATACGCAGAAGCTATTGACTGGGTGAATGAACATGGTGGATTTAATATTAAATATTGAGGTGAAACATGAGAAAAAATAAGGAACAGTTACAGCAGGAAGTAGCAGAGATCCGGCGGTTTGTGGATGGGGATTCCAGAGATGTGGCAATAAAAGCCAGGGTGTTGGAAGAACCAGATGAATTTGGAGATGCCTTTTTGGAATGCCCGTGTGGAGCGATATCACAGGTTAGCACAATGCACCGAAACAGAGGTATATATTGTTGGAAATGCGGACAGAAATTGGATTTCGGGAATGAGGAATAATTATGGAATTTATAAATCAATGTAATTGCATTGTAGATTATTCTGCTTTAGAAAAAGCAATTATTGAAGAATGCAGTAGAAGAAATATAACACCGAATAGTTGGATTTGAAATTGCTATTGATGTAGTAAAGAGAGGTGAAAAAAATGACAAATAGAGAAAAATATGCAGAGCAGATTTTAGATATTGCGTGTAGCGGTTACAAAGTTGCAATTGATGAAAATAATATGAAACCGGTTCCGTGCAAAGACATATTATGCTCAGACTGCTATTTTGGATTTAAAGTGGGTATCAAGTGCAACGATGCATGTAAAGAATGGTGCGAATCAGAATATGTCGAACCACAAATTGACTGGAGCA
>ENA-UEQW01000196-UEQW01000196.1-human-gut-metagenome-genome-assembly--contig:-NODE-196-length-59733-cov-7.139349_pt1 | contig 59733 bp, 72 predicted proteins | sample MGYA00242947_ERZ507947 | MGnify/ENA primary metagenome ERZ507947 (study PRJEB26167, sample SAMN06115421) | human gut metagenome | host: Homo sapiens | place: China:Guizhou | collected 2015-03-17... | reverse complement strand
AAAGACTGGGTTTTAACACCTAAAGGTGTTAAAGACGTTGGGTTTGACGGGGTTAACATTCTAGTAGGTCATGAGTTGCAAACCGAGGAGGATGTATCCCTCGATCTTGAAATTACTAGAGATAACTTTGAGTATGCTATGATAAATATCTACAAGAATAGGACTGGGCTACTCAAAGAAAACACCTCACTCGTGAACAATGACATTTTTTGCTTTGTTCCTAGCTTTGAAGTCAATCGAGACCCGGACGATTGGGATATAGGAGATAAAGCGTGAATATCCTCGTAATTGTAAATACACCCGTTGATGAAAATGGGGACGTACTCTGCGCTACGGGTTACGGTAAGATCGCAAATGACCTCAATGCGGGATTACGTAGAAGGGGCGTGCACGTTAAAACCGTTGGCCTTGAGCAGCTAGCTTTGGAACGTTTCCCTGACAAGTACGGGCCTGAGGATGACCTACCGTGGGAGTACAAATATGTTGACGACGAGGATCTCGCAGATATTCTCATCAAACTAGGAGAAGGCTTCGAGAGCGTTCTCGTGCACGATAGTTGTTTGCTCCCCATGAAGTTTGCCGAGCATGTGGGTTCACGATGCACCCGCATTGTTCATGACCCCAGTTTTGCCGACCCTCTATACGGTATGGTGGAAGGTAGACTCCGTCGTGACTATGACTGGAGTAAAGAATGTCTACTGGAGCCTCGTCATCAACTTCGTGTTCGCAAGTATTTATCTACTATTATAGGCACTACTGTATCCCCAGGCTTTAGTTTAGCCCGCCTTCACGCTGCGGCTTCACACCAGTGGGATTTAGCGGGTAAGGTTGTCTTCCCATCTACGGAACTAAAGCACGCGATGCATTTCGCTAGAATCAGTGTGAATACGAGGTGCACAGTTATTCCTCATTTTGATACCTTCGCCAAGGCACCACAGAAATCAAAAGGTGTCGGAATCCTCATTAACGCTGCATGGGGCAAGATGGACATACCTCTCATTATGACTTTCTTGCAGAGAGTACGTCATGTTCCTATTTTTGTGTTGACGGGCATAAAGACCTATGATACTTACTTCAAAGTGTTTAGTGATTACTATGGGTTTTCTGATAATATATACTTTGTGGATTCAATGGAACCCGAAAGTTTCCACGAGTTTTGTATGCAAAACATAGGCTTGTGTTTTCATCCTTCCATTATCATGGAAACCTTCGGTTTGCTTCCCTACGAAATGGCGGCTATGGGTATTCCTACTATTTTAGGTCATGATGCGTTCTCTGGTCTGAGAACGGCTATTCGTCGACTTAATCTGGAAGCCTTTAGCATTTCGCAATTCGACTCTTCTGCTTTGGCAGAAGTTTCTAAGATTATAGAGAAGCACAGTACACGCATTAGTACCTATGAACCTCGTGTAGTGCTTGGCGACGTAGATTCTTATATAGAAGCACTGTATAACGTATAACGAATTTATGGAGTTTGTATGTCACATCTTCTTCTTACTGCTCATATGGATGACGAGTTTGTGTTTTTCGCTCCTCTGCTGTGTACACAGAATGCCGTCAATTTTTGTGTAGCCGCTACGGAGACCAGCGCGCCTCGACATATGGAGTGGGAAACATTTCAGGCCAGCATAAAAGCCGCGTTTGCTGTAGACACGGAGTTTTCGACGTTTCATCTCCAAGATGATTATTCGCAACACTTGGACATCGAAGCCTTCAAATCTCGGCTTATCGACTTCTGTAAGAAAAATAAGGTGACGAGAATCTATACACACTCTATGTTTGGGGAAGTAGGTGCGCATTGGCATCACATAGACTGTGCCCTTGTTGCCTGCTATGTCGGTAAACTTTTAAACATCCCTGTGTACGGCTTGTACTGGGGTGGGTGGATTGACGGATACTCTCGTATTGATTTTTGCTTTGACTATAAGCCCGACTTTGAGAGAGCCTTGCGTATTTTTGCAGAGTCGTACATAAGTGAGTGGGAGTACTTGCAGGATAACTACTCAATTGGTTCTCGCATATCTTTCGGCCCGTTGGATGTTGATATGGGTATGCATAGACTGACATTCATTCAAAATGACAGCCATGTTTATGACGATTCCGTGTTTTCCGACCAACCTGACATATGGACTTTCAACAGCTCTTACGAAAGCTTCAAGCAAGAACACTTTATACGAGCGTGTAAGCCATATATGAGCACAATGGACACCATAGTAGATGTTGGGTCCAACGATGGAACTCTTTCCTTTAAAATGAAGGAAGCCTGCGATACAAAAAATTACATTTGTGTGGAGCAGTCGGAAGTTTACGATAAAATATATCAGCATGAAGGTGTTAAGCTGTACCACTCCATACACGAAGTTCCACAGCATGTTTTTACTGCTGGGGTTGGTTTGGTGCTGTCACAGGTAATTTACTACATGGACGTAGACCAAATCCGAGAACTTATAGAGTTGGTTAAGCCGGAGATTATCTGCGTGTCTCAGAACGAGTACCAGCTAAACAAAAAGATGGAAGCTTTTTCCGGTTATAAGATGTTGCTTCACGAAAAACAACCTGGCTTTGTAGGCTTGGCATACAGTGAAAATGAAAAGAATATGTGTCCCATAGAGACTCATATTGGTGACGAAACTTACTCAATTTTTACTTCTATCGCTAAAGGGACTAAGTGATGGTAGACACCCTTATTTGCACTCCGTCTGTCAACCTGTCTAATCTCACTCTGCTTATAAGCAGTCTGGTGAATCAGACCACGCATGACTTTGATTTCTACAGTATTCTTCAAGGCAACAGCTTTGCCAATCATCCACAGTACTCTGTGTTTGCTAACCTACTTGCTACCTTTGATGTTGTAACGCATACAAGGATGACAAATTACAAGAGTATTGGTCTGGCTCGCTATGAAGCTCTGGCTTTCGCCAAGAAGATGGAGTACAAGCAAGTCTTGTTTGTGGATGACGACGTGTTTCTTCACCCTACCTTTATTCAAGACTTGTTTGACATGCGCGATAGAATTAGTAAAGAGGTAGGTGAGTGGTCTTACCTTTTGCCTTCCCGTATGAACTTCGGTGTGCGTCGCCATAATGATCCCGGACAAATTATTTCCAGTGATGAGGTCAACTGGATTTGGCCTTTCAAGCATGGTGACTACATGGGGCCGTCAAAGCTTGACTACGAGTTACAGAAATTTGCAGACATAGACACAGCGTGTGTCCTGATTAACCTGAACTATTTTGATCCTCAAGCAACGAAGTTGAATCCCACTGATTTCCCTCCCGGTATTGGAGGTGAGGATTACATACTGGCGCAGGACTTGTCAAGGCAAGCTCCGGGTGTATCGTTGAACACGTGTCAATTCTTGCATATCGTATACAATACGCACCGACACTGGGTGGACGGTATGGAGAAGAATACGTACAACATGGCTAAAGATATTGGAGTTGACTCCGCCAACTTGATGAATCACTTCGAGCGATTCCGGATGTACGAACACTTTATGAAGGGATACCTGGAGCGTAATCACGACGGTACATCCGAGGAGTCATGATGAACATAGCCTATGTAAAGACTCTTCCTGATGTAAGAAATGGACTTACGGTTTGGTTCAAGTCCTTTCTTACGAAGGCTATGCAGTTAGGGCATACAGTGAATCTCATTGGGCCTAACTATGTTATACACAGCAATTATGATTATAGTTGGGGTCTAACTCACGAGTATCCTGATTCTGAACTACTCAGTGCTCACATAGGGAGTCTTCGACCCGATATAGTACTTGTTACCGAGGAACTGAAAAAACTACCTCCTTCTTTTTTCGATACCTTTGAGGGTAGAATTGTTGCGTATCCCCATGACGTAGCCTTTGTTTGCCCTCTATATGGTTATAATCCTTTATTAGGTACCGTGTGCCCGCACAACCGTATTGGGCCCTATTGCTATGACTGTACGGCTTACGAGTATAAGTCATATACAGGCACAGACTTCTACTACGATAAGAACAAGTGGTGGGAACTAACAGTGAGCCGTTTAGCTACTGCGCACTGTATTGTTCCCTCACAGTTCATGGCGGAATTCTATGGTGGTACTGAGTACTTTCGCTCCATGAAAGTTGTACCCAATGGAATTGATGTTCCTTCCAAGAAGTACGTAAGAGCTCCTGGAAGCAAAAAAGTATTGCTGGTCTGCGGGTGGAGTGACAAGAGCGATACCTTGGATAGTGTGTCCTCCTGCTTGAAACCCTTGATTTCCAAAGGCTTTACCTTTTATTCTACGGGTTACAGCAATGAGTACATACACAAGATTGAACCCGTTTCGGACAGAAAAGACATCGAGAAGATTTATTCCGGTTTTGACGTTTATCTGTCTTTGTATCAGTTCAAGGAAAGCTACAGCTTGGCTTTAGCAGAAGCCAATAGCTACGGTCTGGCTACAGTAGTTCTTGCCAATACTGGTGCTACTTTGGAGAGGAATCCAACCAAAGTTGTTTATGCCAGTCCCGGTAGTGAAGACTTCGAGGCCGAACTTACGCAAGCCGTCGTGGAAGCTTCCTGCGCACAAACGACTTGCTTCTATGAAGGTTCTATGCTAGATAATGCATCAACGCTGTTTTCATACTTGGAGAACTTAGCATGAAAATCTTTTTTGTTCACGGCCCAGAGTCCGAAGGTCGTCCCGAAGGCTTTATAGCGCAACTTGTGTTTACCGCTCTCGTATCGAAGCTGTACGACTACGATAATATCGAGCTTGTGGAGATCGATCCTAACGATGAAACATCGAAAGACCCTTTGGGGGCTTCGGCGTTTTACGACGATGATACCTTCATGAATTGCTTCCTGAAATCGTCTCACCGACTCTATCAGGAGGTACAGTCCGGGGACACTGTATTCTTCATGGAGGGTTTGAATCCTACCATAGCGTTGTTGCGCTACTACTGGTTTTGTTCTGGCAAGAATGTAAAAACTGTAGGTCTCTATCACAGCAATACAGCTACTCCTGGTGATTTGTTCTTCGGTAATCCCATGATGGTGAGCATGGAAAAATGGTTGAACACTCATGGGTTCACGAAAATTATTGTGGCTACCGAATACCTTAAGAAGAATGTAACCTATCTTTGCAGGGATACCACAAAGATAGCCGTTACGGGTCTCCCTATTTACGATCAGGCGTTTACTGCTCCTAGCGAACGGGAAAACACCGTTATTTTCAGCCACCGTTGGGCTGAGGATAAGCGTAAGGATAAATTCCTCAAAATGGGAGCCATAAATGCGGGGATGGGTAAACCCATCACTTACAAGGTACTGTCCCCAGTACAACTTCCCTCTGAGGATATTGCCGAAATGGAAGCCAATGGTATCGACTTTGTGCACTGCGCCGCGAAGTATACGTATTGGCAGGAACTCAGAAGAGCCAAGGTTATCTTTAGCTGGGCTATTCTTGAAACTTTTGGGTACTCTGTTATGGAAGCCATAGCGGAAGGCTGTGTGCCTTATGTTGTGGATGACACCTCTTACAAGGAACTCATTCAACCTGAGTTTCGTTTCCCCGTTGATACTGCTGAGGAAGTAGTGTGCAGTCAGCTAGTGCGCTTGTGCTCAAGTTGGCAGGAGGGGCACTCAAAGTCTTCCCTTACACCGTTTGCTTGTTCTTGTGTGAAAGCTCACCATAGAATAGCTGAAACTATTTTGGAGGTCGCAAATGGCTAAAAATCCTGATGTACTTGGACTCCGCAACATTGGAGCTACTTTGGACACGATGGCGGGTGAAGTAGAAGAACGCAGGGAATCTGTGAACGGTATCCTGTGTCGATACTATGCTTTGTCACATAGGGACGTAAATGTTTCTGCACTTCGTACCGCCATTGAAGGTGATGAGTTCAACGATTTAGCTCAAATTGATGCTCGCGGGGACATCGACGACGTAAGTGTGGACTTCGTGAGAAGAAACATTCGAGGTGATGTGAGCCGTCGTCTTGAGTGCGGGTGTGGTTCCGGGCGTCTTATCCCTAAAGGGATTTATGCTCACCACTACTGCGAGCCGTCTTACTCCATGATTAGGGGCTTGACGCAGACTATTCAAGACTTCTGGCCGGAGGACTTGGAAAAACCTGAGGTTCATTGTGCTGTTACTGAGTGTATTCCTATTGAGGATAGCACTATGGACACCGTTATTTTCATGAACGGCTTTTTTCAGGTGCGAAGTGACTACGAAAGCCTGATTGAAATCAATAGAGTACTCACTCTGGGGGGGCACTTCGTCTTTAATATCCTTACTGATGATAGCATGGATATTATTTGTGGGCGTGTTCTTGGACTGTACAACTATGTGCGTGTTGTCAAAGAGTTCGGGTTTGAGCCCGTGGAAGTGCGTGATAATGGACACCTTTGCTTCCGCAAGGCTACTGATTTTCACCCTGAGATGCTTCGCAAGCTACAGTTCGTGAAAAGTGAGTCTTCCGACTTGTACAGACTGCGTAACTTTTACGCACCTCGTGATGGACACCTTCTTTAGGCTTGTCTACTGTACACACTAGTACCCAAAATTGATGAAGTTTACGGCGCAAAATTACACGAAAATCTGCTTGAAAATCGGCAGAAATTGTAATTTTGCGCCGTTTGCTTTACTGTGCCAGTACAACGTAAGTATGCGAAATCATAAGTACTTGACAGCACTATTGACATCTACTCGGTAACATTGTATTATAAGAGCCATGATAGCCAATGTTCGGAGGGAGATCATGGATATGATGAAATTCAAAGTGACAAACAGGCTTAGCGGTGAGGTTCGCATTCTTACAGACCGTCAACTGGACGAAGGTCATTATGACTTGCGTGTGTGGGACATTCAGAAGAAAAAGTCGACGGAAGACAGACCTCAGCCGTATTCAGTACTGAAGGTCATGACGCAGAACTCGGAAGGGGAAACTAAAGCTATTCTTTTCCCCGTGTTTTCGTTTGCGGACATGGACGGACTCATAATCACCAAGTCGGGACACTTCTTCACCAAGCGGGATTTGTCTCCTTTACAGAAGCTTTGGTTGGACTTTCACCAAGAGTCCAAATCTTACGGGCTACTTTAAGCCTAAGCTTGTACGTATGGTAGTGTTGGCAGATTTGGCTGCAACTTCAACCCAGACTGGCGGTAGAAATACCGCTGGCCTGGGTTTACTATTAAGCTGATGAGAGAAAATCATAATAGGGTGGAACATATGGCTAAGAAATACGATGCCGCTAGTATTGTGGTTCTTGATGAAGCGGATAAAGTCAGAAAGAATGTGGGTATGTACTTTGGCCCTGAGGAGGGGAGAGTCCTTCACGCTTTGCGGGAGGTTGCAGAGAATTGCTTGGACTTGTACATGAAGGGTTTGGGTAACGAGTACGTAAGTATCGTTGTCGAAGACCTCAGTGAAGCCAAGCGTGGGAAGTATCAGCGGTTCACCGTTATTGACCACGGGCCGGGTATTCCTATTGAGATTCATCCCAAGACGAAAATGAGCACCTTAACCACGGTTTTGACCATGCTTCACGCAGGTTCAAACTTCGACAAAGCCAAAGAAGGTAAGGGTGCGAGTCGAGGCAAGCATGGTGTAGGTGTTTCGTGCGTGAATGCTGTATCAACGGACTTGGAAGTTTGGACATGCCGCAACAAGAAATGGTATCACCAGTGGTTTTGCGGGGGTAAGCCTAAGACAGACGTTGAGGAAGTGAAGTTTCCTAAAGCGTTTGCATCCTGGGGTGCTGACTCGAAGTGCGGAACCATTATTCAGTACTCGCTAGACACTTCCATTATGCCCAATACTCGTCTTACGCCAGACGACACTATGACTTGGGCATCCTATATGGCAGATCTTAACGCTGGTTTTGAAGTGCACCTTAAGCACGGAAAGGTTGACGAGAACTACTTCAATGACGAAGGCATTACGAAAGTGCTTGAGGACTGCAAGTCCAATCTCCCCAAGAAGACGGAGTACTTGGGTGTTCCTTTTGAGTTTGACGATGAGCAGCTTACCGTGGGCCTACAATGGTCGTCCGCAGAAGGCGAGCGTGTGCTTTCATTCGTGAACGGAGCGGAGACCAGTGGTGGCGGGTCTCATGTTAAGGGTGTTTTCGATGCAATCACGGCAGCCTTCAAAGAAGTCAAAGGTCGTGGGCTTGATTTTACTCCAGTCGATTTGAGGCAAGGCCTCATATGCGTTGTGCACTATAGGTGCGACGATGATGACTATGCGGGTCAGTCAAAGGAGCGGTTAGATACCAAATCCGCACCGGGCATCATTATGGGTCTTCTGGAAGAACCACTTCGCAAGTGGGTCAACAAGAACAAAGCACTGGCAAAAGACATTGCACAGAGAGCAACCAACATCAAGGCCGCTCGTGAGGAGGCTCGTCAGATTACAAGGGCCGCGGCAGCCTTGTCTGGCACAAAGCGACGTAAGCAGACGGGCACAAAGTTGACGTACTGCAACAAAAAATGTCCTGCAGAACAAATCGAATTGTTCCTTGTTGAAGGTGATTCTGCCGGGGGTAACGCCATCAAAGCACGCAATCCTTTTTATCAGGAAGTGCTCAAGTGTCGCGGTAAAGGCTTGAACGTCATCAAGGCTACTTTTGCCAAGGCGTTGGACAACGATGAAGTACGGTCTCTGCTGGAAGGCTTAGGTGCTGACCCTCAGACTCTCAAGAAGGGAGATCAGCTTACGCAGTTCCGAATCGGTAAGTTGTGCTTATTCAGTGATGCGGATATTGATGGCAAGCACATTGACCTTCTGTGGATTACCCTCGTTTATCGTTTTGCCCCCGTTATGTTTGAGCGCGGTATGGTTTACAAGGTAAATGTGCCGTTGTACATTATGGAAGGTAACTACGATGTTTATGGATTCACACTTGAGGAAATCAAGTCCAAGATGAATCCGAAAGACTATCCGAAGATCACTCGTGCCAAGGGCTTAGGTGAGCTTAATGAGGATCAGCTTGCGCCATTCATGAATCCGGAGACTCGCAGTCTCACACGGATTACATTACCTCAAGCTAAGAAGTCTATGGATGAGTTTATCAAGCTCATGGGTAACGATACCGCAGTGAGAAAGCAACTCCTTAACATTGAGGCTCGTGCTTAAACGGCGGGTGTCATAGTTAACAGAACTCAAGCATCACCGTTGTAACGGAGGAAAAATAAATGGCACCTCGTAAGAAAACATCGGTTACGGCCTTTGGTACGGAAGGCAGACCGGATAACATTGATGTTATGGATATTCTGTCTTATAGTCGGGAGTGTTTGATTCAGTACGGGGCCTATACGCTCCAAGACCGAGCCATACCTGAACTCAAAGATGGACTCAAGCCCGTTATGCGCAGAGTTCTTTGGGCGGCATACACTGGAGGTTATTCCTCGAAGGGATCGACCAAGAAGTGTGCACGCATAGTGGGTGATACTGTCGGTAAGTTCCACCCTCATGGGGACTCGGCAGTATATGGAGCACTTGTTACCATTGCGTCAGGTATCAGCCAACCCTTACTGGATGCTCAGGGTAACTTTGGGGATAAGGTTAACGGTGATGGGCCTGCCGCGTATCGTTACACTGAGGCTCGACTGTCCGCTTTCAGTGACAAGTACCTCTTGGATAAGAGCTATTTGGCAGTAACGCCGATGGTGCCCAACTATGACGGTAAGGACCAAGAGCCTGTCTACTTGCCCGCAAAGGTTCCTGTACTTTTGTTGCAGGGCATTGAAGGTATTGCGACCGGGGCTTCAACAGTTATTCCGAGTTTCTCCTTGGCTTCGGTTAAAGAGTTGACGAAGAAGGTTATAAAGACTGGTAAGTGTACGCCCCGCATGTGCTTGAACACTTTGGAGTTTCAGTTTGCAGAAGGCGGAGAAGTGTGGGCGGAGGACTCGGAACTCTTGGACTTCTACAAGACTGGTGAAGGCAAAATATTCATTGTCCCGTCTTGCGAGTACGATGAGGAAGAACACGCCGTCGTCATGACTTCATATTGTCCCCATCTCAAAATGGACAAGGTGTTTGACACCGAGATTGATGGGGTTTCCGAAATTGAAAACCATACGGGTACCACAGACCGCAAGAAGAAAAAGGAGAAAGAAAAGCGTCCTCCGAGAATTCTTTTCCGGTTGAAGAAAAGCATTGCGAAGAAAGCGGGGCCGCGCTATGTGGAAAAAGTTCAGGCAGCCATTGGCAAAACGATGCCGTACTCCATCATGATTACCGATAGGGCGGACAATGGTGAGGACGTTGCCTTTAGGTACTCGAACATTCCTGACATCATGATGGACTGGGTGAAGTGGCGGCTTGACTTCGAGGTCCGTGTTGTAAAAAGGCTCATTGAAATCGAGGAGGGCAAAATAGATCGCCTTACTTGGTTGATATGGGCTGTCGACCACTTAGACCTTGTGTTTGCTGCCCTGAGAACCAACGATCCAGAGGAGTACTTGGTGAAGAAGGGTGACATTAAGCCCGAAGCTGCAAAGTACATCATGGATCAGCAAGTCCGCAGGCTCTCTAAATTGGAGGGTGCTGAGTTGCGCGAGAAAAAGCGCGAGAGCGTAAATCTCGTGAAAAGTTTCAAACTCGATATTAAGACCAAAGACAGTGTGGCGAAGCGCGTCTATAAGCAGTTGTTGCAAGACTAGACAATTATAGGTAAGTCCGTTGAGGAACTAATGGTTAACGCGGTGTTCCTCAACGGACTGAGCTTGGAGGCAAATAATGTTTCTCACGAATCCCGATGGTTCTTATTGGTGCCCGAACACTAGAGCCTACGGTTACGAGGACGATGAGTCGTCATGTACATGCCAAGAACATTCTCCGTCTCAAGGTAGTGCTCAATACAGGACTACTAAAGGTAAAGATAAGAAGACAGGACTCTCTTTAGGTGTAGCGCAACGAACTCGTAAGGCCAAGAACGGCGTGAGCCGCGAGTTTGAATGTCCGTGTTTGAGAGTCGATACGGATTCACAGCAGTACTTTTGTAACCTGCGCTACAATGAACTGCATAACTCTAAACTTGCGGCCTTCTACTGGGAACACGGTGAAAGCGGATACTCGCGGATTCCTTTGTGTATGTCGCCTACTGTTCTTGATGCAGAGGTTGTGAAAGCGCATTGTTTTTGTCGTAATATAGCGGCAGATTCTATCCTCCACGACAATAGAAGTTATGACCTGTTGGTACAAACGGCCTGCCTATCCGATAATCCAACACTTGTAGCTTATGCTAGGCTAACTAATTGTCCTCGCCTTAAAAGCTATGTGAAGATAATGTCCGACAAGACATGGGTTTCATTACAGGAGCAAGCAAACTTGAAATGGGAGGTAGATAAGTGTAGGCTCAGATGTACGTTTTACAAGATCGCTGCGGGACTGTTTGCCTTGTGTTTCTTTGCATTTCTTCTGGGCTATTTATTTCACGCTTAAACTAAGGATATAAGGGCCTTCTATGTGTTCTGGTATATGTGATCATATTGTAGGTGTGACTAGGGAGTCTGATGGGCTGAGATTTATTCCTCGCCGCGAACTTCGAGGTTCACTCGAACCTCATGTTACTTATGTATGCAATAGAAGCGGGTGCCATAGGTTTGCAACGCCCGTAGACATACACAATTGCATACGCGGGAAGTGCAAGTTTTGGGATGGTGTTCAGTACTCAAGTAGGGAGCTTGATGACTTGGTACGGGGTGACATTAGGTGTAGCGGCATACGAGGAACAACTGTTTTTCAAGGCCTAGCTGATATGGTTAAGGCTTGTTTACTTTGTACGGTAATCTTTGGTATTGTGCTGGTATTGCGCTAACTCGAAAAGTTTTGGAGGTCATCTATGAAGGCGAGCAAGAGATTTAAGCGTATGTTCAAGGGAGAGGATAACAACGATCACGAAATGATTTTTGGCTATACGGGTTCTGCCTTGGAAGACATCGAAATTATGGAAGCTACCCCAGAAGTAGCAAGTAAGTCCAGTCGAGCCCTTACACGGACTACCCGTATAGTGAACAATAACAGCATTCGATGCGGGTCTGGTTACAAGGGAGCTGATTGCAATAGGTGCAAGTACGCAACACAAGCGTGTCCAAAGATTAAGGTTGTTGTGAAGAAGCGTAAGGGTAAAGACGAGGTGCACAATGATGTGGACATTCAATGATTTTGTAGGAGCCAGTTATTTTGCTGTTTTGGCGTTCAGTGTGCTTCTCATGGTAGGAGTACTTCTCCACGCCCCTTTGGTTTCGTTGCTTCCTCCGAGATTTCATGCTATCGTACACCGTATGAAACTATGGGTTTACGGTAGACTATGCTCTATGGGGATACATAAAGTAAACGTTACACAGAGATGCTTCAAGGTAAAGCGTTCATCTGATACTGTTTCCTGCTATTATGAAGTTCTTTATTACTGTGAGCACTGTAAGTGTCTCACCGATGTTGCGAACCCCAAAAAGGAACCAACGTCTGCGGAGCTAAAGTCGAAGTGCGGCTGGCGGTGGATACCAAGAATGTTTACACCTGGAGGTTATATACAATGAGTGGTGCCTGTGAATCAAAGCTTTACGCTATGCCTTTCGATACTTTTCAAGCTAAAGTCTGCGCCTTGGCCTTGCATCAAACCGATGTTTCCGATAGTGGTGAAGGCAACCAGTTTAAGGCTCTTAACTTTGTACCCTCTAAGTTGTCATTTGATGAATTTGTTTCCAAGTGTGTCAGTCTTCATCTGGATGCTCCTCGTGTATTTGCGGCTCATGTGTTTGGGCGCAAGTGCTGTGCTGATGTTTCTGAGGAAGAAAGAAATCAGTGGAAGTCAGTGTTCTTTTGTCTTTCCTTTGGGACCAAACATCATTTTGGGAGAATATTTCCACAAGTTATACTAGAGGCGTGAATGCAAAAATAAGTTTCTTCACGGAGAACGTGCTATGAATACATCCGATAGAGGTGGAATGGGTCTAAAGAAACATCGTAAGAGTGGTAAAGCATCTAAGTCCCCGCGTTTTCGTCTTCTTCGTGAGCTAGACCTACGCAAAGCGGAGAAAGAAACTAAAAAGCCTAAGGCCGAAATGATAGATGCGTCTGAGTTCAAATCACTTTTCGAGGATAAGTAATGCAAGGCATCACGCTCCATAAAATCTTGTGTCGCTTAGGTATACACAAGTGTAAAACAGAGTCCGAAGTATTTAACGTTTGCAGTCGCCCCGTGCTGTACTATCAGTTCACAGGTGAAGTGTATTGTGAGCACTGTGGGCAAACAGTTGATCGTGTATCGTATCTCTGCTATGGAGGTATATCGAGTGAGGCAAGACGTAAGATGAAGGAAAAACAAAAGTCCGGTTACGCTTGGATTCCTTCTCGTTTTATGTATGGCGGACTAGCACGGTTCTATAAGAGGGGGCACGATTACTGCGATGATTAAGACCCTGTATTTGATTCGCGGACTTCCGGGTAGTGGTAAGTCTACTTTGGCGGCTAAACTTGCTCCGCAATTCTGTATTTGTGAAGCCGATGATTTCTTCATGGTGGACGGAGAGTACAAGTATAGTAAAGACAAAATCAAAGAGGCACATAACTACTGCCATGCTAAATGTGAAGATCTCCTGAATGCAGGTGAACCTGTTGTGTGTGTAAGCAATACATTTGTTCGTAAATGGGAAATGCAACACTATGTGGATTGTGCCAAACACTATGGGTACACTGTGGTAGAAATCATTTGTAGAGGTAATTTTAACAATGTTCACGGCGTCCCTGCAGAAATTATTGACCGCATGAGAAACAATTTTGAAGTCTAGTACTAATTAGGAGCATATTATGGACATCGAACAGCAAGAAGCATTTGAAGATGAACTGTATGACATTATGTGTCAATGCATGGAAGGAATGCAGGAGCGCAAGAACGACAAAGATCACGAAGGCTTTTATCTCTCTACCAACTTGAGCGAAGACGTTGATTTGCAAACTTTGTTTGACGCCGAAAAGAAAGCTCCTTGGTTAAGAGTGGGGGAAGGGACGCATGGGGCCAAATACGGTCTGTACGTAAATCCTGACTTGGGTGACGTAGCTAATGCATGGAATCTTATTCGTCATTTGCCCGATGTTGAAGAAACTAAAGCCAAACTAGTCAATCGTACTTTTGACAACATAGTAGACAAGATTTCGGTTCCCTTCATAGGGAATATAAGAGGATTCGATGAACCGCAGAAATTCTTTGTGAACTACGGAATTACTGCATTCATGGACGTAAATGACCCATTTGTTGTTTTGGTCAACAATCTAGATAGCCCTTTCACGCATCCAGTAGTCTTCAAGGATGCAATTGACCCTAGAAAGGTGCTCCCTAATAATGTAGAAGTTCCTCTTTCCTACGTTCTAAATATGGTTTCTGACGATTTTATCATTGACGTAACTAATCCTTACTGGAAACTAATTTCCCACACTGGTGTTACTTGGTACTGCCCCTATTCGGGCCTTCCGCACCCGAAGGCTCATCAGTTTGATTTAGCACTGGCTACACTAAAGGCTTGTGTTGAAACAGAAACACGATGCAAGCCCAACTTTTAGGAGAACAGCATCATGAGATATGAAATTGATGAAAGCCGCTCCATAGAAAAGGCTCTGAACTATGTCATGCGTCGTCAGCATGATGTTCTTATTTCAGCGGAACTGAGGTTTCTTTGCATTTGGAGACTCGATCCGAAGTTCGATGACGGGAAACTTATCATGGCGGAAGTCAGCAAGATGAGTAACCGAGATAGGGATATTTATGGCAGTGATGTTCGTCTAGAGGTTGACAAGACTACTTGGGATACTCTTTCCAAGGAAGACAAAATCAAGGTTATAGACCATGAACTTATGCATATAGCCCTTGAGCGTGTAGGAGAACTTCCTGAGGGTCACGAAGAGAATGGCCCTGAGGATGACCGAGACTTCAAGTACGATAAAGACGGTAGGTTGTGTTTCTACATGCTCCCTCACGACCTTGATATTCGCCGTTTCCGTGATGAACTCATGCGCTACGGACTCAGCGAGGAAGAAAATGAGATTCGCAAGTTCCTCAACAAAGTCTTCAAGGAAAAGGGGCTTACGAACTACCCCGATCAAGCAAGTCCTGATGAGGAAGAGGACGAGGAATAAGTTCAAGTCAGTACTTGACAGCTTTATTGGAGTCAACTACACTGTTACTATAGGGAGTTTGATATGAAAGTGACTTTTGGTACTCCTGTTTTGTCCGCAAACCAAAAGGACAAGGCTTTAGGTGTTGTTGTGCGCAAAGGTAGTAATGCTACGGTAGCCTTCAAGAATGGTGAACTCGTAGCATCCCTGAACACCGAAGACAAGGCGCAAGTTGAGGTAGAAGCTGCACCTACTGCGGTTTCACCACAAGGTGTTCTTGATGCCATTAAGGATTTCGTGAAACGTACCTTAAAGGGTACCGCCAAAGAGCAACTTAACACCATACCTTCTCTGGTGAAGAAGCTTAAGCGGCTAGGGGCCGATGCTGACAACATTGGTTCCGGAGAAGCTGCAAATGCAATTGGACGTATTGTCTATCGGTTGGAAACCTTAAAGTCCAAGGTGGATGACAAAAAGATTACGTCGGCATCCAAGTTCAAGGAGCTTTTTAAGGCTCTCGCAGACCAAATCCTTGAGCTACAGCTTTCCAGCGATGGTCTGGACTCAATGAAGGAGGGCGTTGAGGAGCTTAAAAACCTCAAGTACACCAGCTTGAACAGCGTTTTCAAGAACGATAAGCAATTGGCTACCTTCATTGAGGTTCCCGTAGTTGTAACGGGAGGTATTCCTCGTACCGTTAAAGTCAAGTTGCAACCCTACTGGAAGTTTGAACCCATTCTTGAGAGTGGGTACCTTATTAAGGGCGTCAAGTTTGTTGTGCTCAACGCCAAAAAGATTCTTCCGGCTTCGCGGCCTGACTTTATCAAGTCTCTTATCTTAGAGGCAAATAAAGTTACGAGGAATAATCCCGTTATTCCTTACTTCGACATAAGCGTAACACGAGATAACCTTATGGCAGTTATGCTTATCCCTGAAAAAGAGGCACGCTACGCTGCTCAAATTTTTGATTCAGTCAGCTTTGAGGTGTACTTGCGCTAGACTCGCTAAGTCTATGTGCATATACTCCTGAGGAGGCTGAAACAGAATGACAGCCGGAATATGTGAGCTATCGGGAAGGTACTATCCATCACTGGATTCTCATCACAGCATACCCAGAGAGTTTGGTGGGGAGTCATCACCTCAAGTACTTTTGGGGCCAGATGTCCACCAAACTCTCCACCGCTGTGTGCATAATGTTAACCTTCGAGACGAGTTTTTATCATCGTTACCGCCCGTAGGGCGTAAGAAGGCTATGGCCCTCATCGAACTCATACTCCAAAGTGAGGTAGCACACAAGGATAAACCGCGGGGGTCTTCGGGAGAAGTTACTGTGAAGGTAACCCTGCCGACTTCCCTGTACAAGCGATTACAGAGCATACAGACAGAGGTGCAAGCTAAGAGTGTGCCCCAAGTCATACTAAGCATCTTGAAATCCGTTTTGAAAGCGTAAGCCAAGGGCTTGACTGGAGCGCAAAACATGAGCAGAAGTATTTCGTCTATTTTCATAGACTCTATGAGTCTAAAGCACATGAAGTTTGCCCTCGCCAAGGTTGTCCTTGAAATTATTTTCTCCTACTTGATGGGATCGCAGTCCTACGCCAAAACGTATGCAGCTTTGCGACGCTATAAAGTACATCGGAGCTTTAGTCGCACACTGCGTTCCCTCAGTTATTCCGATATAGAGTACGTAATGAATGTCCTACGAAAATACGTAGCAAGCTTCGATTCGTGGGACTATGATCCTAAGCTAGAGACCAAAGTACGTCCTAGGGATCGTTACTGGTTTAGTCGTTTGTCGTCTAAACTCAAGGTAAACTACGTTCCTACTTGGCCTTCGGAAAGCTATATACTGGAAAACATGAAGTTCAGTGTCCACAAGACAGCCATACAGTGTCAAAGGACACTGAAAGGTGCGGACGGTGGGGCAACTCATGAAGACTTAGTTTCGGAACTAACGCTTAAGGTCATGTCGACCTATAGGCTTTACATATATTCGTACTCCGAAGCCGACCAAGGCTTTAATGGCTCTGTACTGTATCAGTGCTTGCACTTAGCTCTTCAAACTTGGGCCAAAGACTACATTAAGCACAATATAAAGGCCATTAAGGTTGCGGGTAGGCTCATGAATCAAAGCATGAACTTGCAGGATTCATCTGTGACTCACGATTCAGGGGAAACAATTTGTGCGGCGCGCCAAGCTGTACTGGATGATGGTTTACTGTCAAAAGTGCAGCAACAAGTGCTGATATCCGATCTTTTTTATTTAGGAGCTTGACAATGGCAGATGAAAAAGCTATCATTCATACCATGACGGCTACACTTGACAAGGTCACCAAGACGGCCTATCGTTTCATCGTTGATGATAACGAGTACGGTATTTCCGGTGCACTTTACGTCAAGCAGGACAGCATCAAAGGCGATCCGCCGAAGAAGCTAGGCGTCAAAGTACGCATTAAGCAGTAATTTTAACCCCATTAGGAGTGATAACTATGGGCAAGGCTGACAAGGAAGCTAGCAGCAAGGTGAAAAACTTGTTTGCTATTGATTGGAACGTAAATCCGCAGGCCTTCATCAAGAAGATGCAACTGGATGTCGAAGTCTCCAAGAAGGACATGACGGAACTCGTTGCGCTGGAAGGCTTTACCATTTTCTGCAAGCCCGGCGTGGGTCTTTTCGGTTCGGCTGAAAAGAAAAATATTCCGGCACTCATGGAGTTTATTTTGAAATTCCATGAAACCTACGGAGTGCCGTTCTTTAACGACAAGGGCAAGCCGCGTATCACGGCGTCTACTGGAATGCCGCCGAGCATTGCTCGCGCCCTTGGTTTCACCAAGGGTGAAGATAAGTGGGAATATGTTCCCACCGAGGAAGACGGTGGCAAGGAAGAGACCACCAAGCCTGATGCGGACGAGGCCAAGAAGAAGGCGTCCAAAAAGGACAAGAAGGCTACCGCGAAAACTGAGAAACCCAAAGAAAAGGAAAAGAAAGTGAAAGCCAAGCCCGCTGAAACCGAACAGGAACAGCCGAAGAAGGCCGCGAAAGCTAAGTCGGGTGCGAAAGTCGTGCGCCGCAATCCGGAGCAGTTCGTTGAACTCATGGTGCGTACCCTCGAAATCGTGGGTGCTGAATATGAGTCCAGCGAAACCCCGATTTTCAAGATGCCTATCGAAGAAGTTCTCGAACACTGCGGTTACGCTCGCCTCAGCAAGGATTACATGGCCGATGTGACCCGTATGCTGTTCGATGAGCATGATGTCTTGGTTTACACCAATGATAAGGCCATGCACTTCATCCCTTCGCGGTCTATCGTCAAAGCCGCCAGCAAGATCAAAAAGAACGATGTGAAGCAGGCCCAAAAATCTTTGGATTCCGAAGCGGAATAGCCGGATTTTTCGCAGTAGCTACCGCCAGCCATAACAGCCACTAGGATGACTGTACCGCCGAAAGCCGTTTGATGGCAGTAGTTTACGGCAAAAATAAAAATACGCTTGACAATCAAAATTGCTTGCGTATAATAAGGGGCAATGGTTTGGCATTGTGCCATAACCAATTGAAGGTCAACTTTCAAATTAGGAGTTCGTATCATGGCTAAGAAGAATACCGCCGCCCTCATGACCGTTACCGTTTATGCGACCCAGCCCGTATATGTGGAGGGTCGGCTGATGGACGAAAACGAATCGGTCCTGACGCTCCGGGTCAAGAAGCCGCGTTCCAGCAAGTACTACCTCAAGCAGATCCTGAAAAGTCAGATCATCTGCATGACTCAGGCCGAGGAAGACGAAGGTACTTTTGTTTGGGCTACCCTGCGCAACCAGCGTGATGTCCTGGACTCCATGACGGGTACCGTTGAAGTGACCGAAGATGGCTTTGTCGCCGTTACGGATGAAGACGGCAAGGTCCTGATGGTCGCGGCTGACTGCGCGGAAATCGAAGGCGACGACACCGAAGCGGAAGCCGAAGGCAAGAAGGCTTCCAAGAAGCCCGCCGCGAAGAAGGCGTCCAAGAAGGACGACGACGAGGAAGACGATTCCGACGACGGTGACGAGGACGACGAGGAAGAAGAAAAGCCGCGCAAGTCCTCCAAGCCCGCCAAGGGCAAGGCCAAGAAGGTCGTCGATGACGATGATGATGACGACGACGAGGAAGACGATGAAGAGGACGAAAAGCCCCGCAAGTCTTCCAAGGGCAAGGGCGGAAAGTCCAAGAAGGTCGAAGAAGAAGACGAAGGCTGGGACGACTAGTCTCAATTGAGTCGGAGTCGAAATAGCTTGAATTGATTATACGGTGCTGGGTCAATCGAAAGGTTGGCCCAGCCATAGCCATATGGAGTTTTATATGAATCAGGAAAAAGTTGACGTTCATGCTCGCCTCAGCCAAGTTCCGGAGTTCGACGAAACGCTTCGCAACCTCGTTTCGATCCTCAGCGATAATGGTGCTGTCGATCTTAAATCGAACAAGATCGAAATCACCGTTCGCGATCCCGAAGCTGACGAGGACAGCGGTATCACGCTGACTATTGATCGTGATCCCGTTGATGTCATTGCGTCCTACTACGGCAAACTCATGTCCCTCAATTCGGAAGACCCCGACATCAAGGAAGAACTCAAGGCCATTGCCAGCGACCTTGCAGGCACCGAAGACACGGAAGGCCTCATTGATAGCATTGAATTGCAGGATGCTATCATCACCACTACGGCCTACGCCATTCGTAATTCGGTTCAATCCGGGGATGCGGTTTCGGCGGCTAACATCATGAAGATTTTTGCTATCAGCAAGGGACTTCGCAAGTATGCGGGCCAAGTTTCTGTGGCCCTCGTAAGCATCGGTGACTCTGAGTTCGACGCCGCTCTCGTTGTGGCTGGCAACGGTAACGACGAAAGCATGGATGAAAACGAAACCGGAGATGACCCCCAGGCCGGCATTTCGTTTTTCGACGACGAGAAATCCGAAGAATCCGCTGGTGCGAGTGCGGCCATGTTCGATACACGGGCAACCGTTGCGAACTAAAAAGTACAGCAATCGTTGTGGGCCATGAGTCAAGGCTCGTGGCCCTTTAAACCTAAACCACTCGCTAGTACCTTAGGCGAGATAGGAGACAAGTATGGATTGTTCCAGTGATAGCGTTCGGGCCTACAGAATACTCCGGTTGTGCAGAAGGCTACAGTCCACTACTGTCAGAAAAAAGAAGGTGGAGCTCGTAGAGAAGTTCCCCCACAAGGGTATGCTTCGTCGTATATTTGCACTGACTATGGATCCGCAAGTTCACTTTGGATTCACAAGCGCGACGCTCGAACCCTTACTCGAATCAAAGGAATACAGTAGCGAACTGTATGACGCAGACACACGCTTGAAGGCCTGGGTTAACACTCTCACATCATTGTCTAAGAACACCTTCAAGGGTGATGCTGTAGGAACTCTACTTGATCTCCTTGATGAAACCACTTACGAGGAGCGCACGCTTCTCCTGTCCATACTCGACAAACGCCTCAATGTTGGTATCGACTTCGCTACCGCGCAGAGGCTGTTTGGTCGAGATTTTGTCGTACTCCCGAAGGACTTCATGAAAGCAGGTCTTTACGAGACGGACATGGACATCGACTTCCCGGTTATTGCCGAACCCCTGATTGACGGGGAACGGTTTAAGCTCGTCGTTACGGAGGACGGCGAGTGCCAAGCCTACGATAGTAGTTTCGCCACCAACACAGGATTCTTTCAGCCGTTTTTTCCTGCACTGCAACGGCGAGCCGCCAAACTCAAAAAGTTGATTGAGGTTGATGTTCTGCTATCGGCACCGGGAAAAGACTGGGGCTATGTTTATGCTCTCCTGTATACTCGTGGCAAGTCTTACGAGGAACAGCGTGAAGAGTTGCGAGTTTATGTTTTAGACGTTGTTGTTGGGGACAATACCGATACCGCGTACAGCAAGCGTAGGGACAGAGCCGTTCGTGTTGCCACAGATTGGAAGACCGAAGACCTTAATGTACGTATTGTTCCTTGCGTGGAAGTTAATTCCCGCAAGGAGCTTATGTCAAGGCTAAAATCCGTAAAGTCCAGTAAGGGTCTTATCATAAAAGACCCCGAATCGCCGTATTGCCGCAAGCGCGATACGTACTGGCTCAAGGTTCGACCAGAGAATCTTGTAGTCTTCAATGCCACCGTAGAGGAAATGATTTACGAGAATCCTAAGAATCCCAATACTCTTACCGGGCTAATTCTAAAATCAGAGGACGGGACTCGTGTTATCATAAAGCAATTCCGCGGGACAAAGCAAAGACTGATTGTAGCTGAATGGGGCCAGTCGCTTATAGGACGAGCGGTTGAATATGAACTTGATCCTCAGGGTGATCCCATATTCAAGCGTTGGCGCCCGCGCCATACAGTGAACGGATAATACCGTGTATGAACTTCACGGATTAGCATACAGAAGGCTACGGTAGTTTAGGCTACCGTAGCCGTTTCACTATTAAGGTCTTGAAACTAACTAGTCAACTAAAGGAATTTTTGTATGGACAACACAATTTATGTGAACTCTGTTCCGACTGAGGAAACGAAGATTTCGACGTTTGAACCCGGCGTGAGCTACTTGGGTGTAGCTCCTCATGAAGAAGTCGCTATGATGAAACACATTGAAGAATGTGGGCGCATATGTTACAGAAGTGAACACCATATCTCTGATACGTCACACATAGGCTTTTTGAGTCGCATACTCGAAAGAGGACACACCAGTGTCTTGGGTCATGCCAATGTGTGCATAGCTTTTGATCACCTAATGTCTTACGCACGTGATGACGCTGAGTACAAGACCTCCTTGGCTCAGGCCATGTCTTGGCTTGCAACAAATTTGTCCCGACGGGATTACTTTGTCACGAAACGAATCAAGCCCAATGACTTAACGGAGTTTGAGGATTCCGGTATTGATTTGGGTTTACGTCGTGACTTCATTTTCTATAAAAACTCTGCGGCTACGGGCATTATTGCAGGCTCCCTTAGAGCGTGGGTTGAATGTCTTGGTGTCGTCACAAAACCGACTTTCATTGGACACGTCGTGTTCAAAACGTTGTACCCAACTATCTCACGGCTTGCTTTTGGGGAATCCTTCTATAATTCTATTCCCGAATTGAATACCGCCGTAACCACAGTACAGATTGTATCAACGGATAACCAGCTTGCACTTCTACAGAAGAAGGGTTGGGACTTACCGCAGTTCAGCTTTAGGTTTACTACAGACAGGGGTATTAGTCATGAACTCGTAAGACATCAAACCCTTGCAATCAGTCAGGAGTCCACGAGATACGTCAACTACAACAAAAGGTTTGGTTTCAGATTCTTTGATTTTGTCCAAGATCAGGAAGACACCATGCGCCGCAACAGTAAAGATGGCCTTTCACTTGGCGATCTACTTAAATTTCGTATAGCGGAAGGGACGGTGCATGGATATACGCAGAAGTGCGTTGAAGCCTATCAAATGTTGCTCTCCTATGGGTTCAAACCACAGGTTGCCCGCGACATACTCCCACACAGCCTTGCTACGGAGCTCGTAATGAGTGGGCGCTGGTCTTTTATTGAAAGCCAAAGGTTTGAAGTTTGCAAAGGATGGTCACATTTTCTGCTCAAGCGCGCTGATGAAGGCGCACACCCGCATGTGCGTACTCTTGCGCTGAAAGTCTACGATCACTTTGCGTCCTTCGGCTTGATGCTTCCTCCTAGCATGAAGACTTCTACTATGAAGTCACACGAGCAAAGTGAGGCGCTGTAATGTGGCAAGCCATCGTAGATTTTCTATGCTACGCAGGATCTGTTTACCTAAAGGTAGCCATTATAACTTGCACGCTAGTACCCTACTTGTTCTTCAATTTCTACTTAATGAACATTACGCGGAACTGTGAAGAAACTCTTAGGGATTGTATAATGTACGCCTACCATATAGGATACTTTATACTGGCTGCTGTGCTGACTATTTATCTCTTTCGTTAGGACACTATATGAAAGTATTCAGGCCTACTGCGAAAAGGTTGAGAGGGCGTGATATGCAGTGGCATTTCCGCTACAACATTTTAGACGCTCTCGAAGACTATAAGTATACCCCGAGGAGCTTTGGGCTCTGAGCATGTGCGACGTATGCGTGCCGGAGAGCCGCATGTGTTCAATTTGTTTCTTCCTCCTTTCCAGAGGAAATTTGTGTGGACGAAAGCCCAACAGATTTCTTTCATGGAATCCGTGTTTCTTGACTATGACCTCGGACGTATTGTGTACGTCAATGGTGAAAAAGCATGGGGCAAGCCTCAAGACCATTGGCTCATTGATGGGCAACAGAGACTTACCACCTTGTGGAGGTTCATCCACAACAAGTTCCCGGTATGGGGTTGTTACTTTGATGAAATATGGGATGAGGAAGTCAAGTACCCCAAGGGATGGTATACTTATACTCATGATAAAAAGGAGCACCAACTTACTCCCAAGTATCATTTAGGGGAGGCACGCTTTCCTGTTCTGGAGATTGATGAAGACAACGAGGAGATTCTACGGGATGCATACAACCGTATGAACTATGGAGGGACTCCTCATAAAGAGAGCGAACGAGCGTAATCAGTAACCTTGACAATAAAGTGTGACGCGGCTAGTATTGACTCGTTGCGTCACACTTTTTACACCTTTAGCATAAGAGGAACTTTTATGGAATCCATTCAGCTTGATTTTGAAACCCCGAAGTTCGATGCCCCGTACATTCCATCTGAGGAATATGTTGGGGATGTTTTCTTGGCGTCCATCAATCAGATAACAAAGCCGGACACCCTGCAAATGTTGATGAGCCGTAACTTCAAGCCGGGAGGTTTTGTTAACGCCGGCCCTCTTACGGTAAAGCACTGGAATGCAAATATGCCTCTTTCGGTGTTCAACATCGCTACCTTTGTAGTTAGCCATGAAGACCTCGTTAAACTGGCGCGTCGGCGTGCGTTCGAGAGCGAGTATAAAAAGTTGTTTGACGGGGTGAACAACGACACTGATTTTGATGCCCTGAGAGCTAAAACTCATGACTATCACTCCGCCAACCTTGAGTACAAGGATTACTGGACGACCGGACGGAAGCAGGATGCTCGGAAAGAGTACAAGATTAGGCTCAAGCTGAATACGAAAAGTACCTTGACCGGAGAAGCCCTCTTCAAGGAAATGTGCTCCAAGGTAGTACATTTCGGGTCCGTTGACATTGGTTGCGGGCTTTGTTCCTACGTGAGAGAGTCTTTCGTCTTCATAGACAGGGACTTGATAGGCTTCCCCGTTTTTGAGGACGTGGATAGCGGCTACTATGAAATGCGCAGAGGGCAACTGTATTGCACTATTCCGGCTTTGCTTCTTACGTTTTATGAACTCGCAAAGAGAAAGAAGCTTCCGGTAGAGTTCACGCCCTCCGCTCTTGTTGCTGCCGTTTGCAAAGAGCTTATTGTGAACAATGGGATGTACTCGCGGTTCTTGAGTGACGACTTTTCATCCCTACGGTTCACCGTTGACCAAAAAGACATTCTCAAGGATATTCAGGGCGCCGTGAAAGATCTTCCCAAAAAAGAAACGGAATAGCTGAAAAAAAGTTGTTGACACTGTAAGCCGAACAGTTTATATTGCTTTTCATGGTTGGTTGGCGCACGAGTGAAGCACTGACCAACCATAAGGAGTGCGATTGGCGGAATTGGTAGACGCGCAGGATTTAGAATCCTGAGGTATCGTACCGTGCGGGTTCAAGTCCCGCATCGCACACCATTATCAACCAAATAGTTCTAGGAGATTTTAATGAAGTTCCAACAATGGCTGATTTCTGATGAAACTAAGGAAAGCATATACAATCTTCACAAGAAGCTTTATGAAGCCGTGCGGGAGAGCAAAAAGCCTACCGCCAAGGAAATGGCGAACTTTACTTTCAAGCCGTACTACTCTTTCATACGTGAGCTGAATCCTTGGGACACTCGTGCCAAACTGAGTGTGGACGCATTTGCAGCTATTGTTGCTTGTCTGCACCGTGATGACATTCTTGACGAGTTCGTTGACGTGGTGCGAAGAATACGGGAAGACTTCGATAAAAGAAATTAAACTTCAAGATTTCCTCATGAAATCCGGCTTATGAGCGTATAGCCGTTAGCACGCCTAGTGCAGGTCACTCGTTGATCCGTTCAACTTTCAAGGAAGGGCTTGAGCTATATAGGTTAACTTGCAACTCCTTCTGTATGTGCTGTCATAGTAGGTTTGACCTTCAAGCCTTACTTCCTCCCGCTAAGGTTCAAGCCCTTCCTTGAAAGTTGAACAATGAGTTCCTCCGCTCATGTAAAGCACCAAGTCTTTAATCGGCTAAGGAACTCCTATCCAGATATACATACAATAGGACTTGGTGCTTTACATGAGCGAAGAGTGGCTCAAGATTCATTGCAGGAGACCCATGGTTGGCAAGTCGCTTGTACTGCATACTCAGTACTCCCAGAGGAGCTTACTATGAGCGGTGTTCAGTAGGTTATGGTACTGAGGCCGAAGATGAGAACTGCTCATAGGCTCCTTTGAAATTAACAGTAAGAGTTGCCATTACTGTATCGTGGGAGACGCATAATGCGTCGATAGAACCACGCACATGGCGTTGTAGCATAATCGGAAATGCTATGGATAAGGTTGCGTGTCTGGGACTACTGACAGTGAAAGCTGTGGAGTAACGGTAGAAACAGGCTCTCCTCTTTGTGCGGCAAACTCCATGATGCGAGTTCAAATCTCGCCAACGCCCTAACTTGTGCCCGTATAGCTCAGTTGGCAGAGCCTCCCGCTCATAACGGGACTGTCGTAGGTTCGAGTCCTACTGCGGGTACCAAAATGAGGTCAAAGTCATTATGACTGAACATATTTTGAACGCTATCATTCTATGGATGATACGATACTTCACTGGAACCCAACCGCCCGCATTTGAGGGTTACGCTACCTGTATGTCGACGTTCGGCAACAGTAGTGGATATGCGGGAAACTATTCCCCTTTTACACATCAAGCCCCGACCATTAACTCCTATCGCTGTGGAGGTACACTCATACTGGCGGGGTGGGAGGCAAGAAGTACCTTGCACAAGGTTCGAGACTTTGGTTAGCAGTACTCAACCCACACTCCCTAATACTCTGAGATACCATCGGCTACTGCGATTATTGAGATGAACATGAGGACATGAGTCTACCTTGTAGTCCAATCTTAGGGTGTACTCATGTCCTCCCTTGGAAAATGTAAGGGATGCTTAATCCTTTATATCTTCCAAGGGAGGAGCAATACCTCACTTGGACAACGGGTTTCATCGTTGTAGCACGCCTACGAAGCACGGAACTCCGTAGGCCCTTAGGCGCGAATACAGTTCACCGCCGCCATGCATGTATTCGCAGGATGCGATTGATGTCCAAGAACGATAGCTGGAGGTGAACCCGGCATCCTTCGTCCTTATGTGCTTTTGGGTGTTTGAGCGCAGTACGTAATCAATCATCAAATGCCCACTTAACTATGTGGAGGACGGCTATGAAATTCGGTGAAGCCATGAGCTATCTTGAGGACGGTAAGTGTGTTTCTCGAAATATATGGAAAGCGGGAGAGTTCATAGAAAAGGCTACCATATCTCACACTATGATGGTTTCTGGGAAGAAAGTAACGACTTCCGAAGTCGTTATACTTCATAACTTTCGTGAGACCTTCGTAGGGTCTGATAAAAATCACCGTGAGATCACGTGTGAAATTTGGGAGCCCAAGTTCAGCGATCTTTTCGCAGATGATTGGTTTGTGGCTATTGTCTGCGACTGATATAATGGGGGCGCATTGGTTTCGACGTAGATGAGTTGCTGTAAGTTTCATGCCGGGGTGGGCTGGCCTCGTTAAAAAGCCCAATCTTGAAGATGCCAACGCTTCTTCTCTCGTGGCTCGTGCTAAGGCTGCTGTTGTCGATTTCTTCACCCCTGCGGGTGCTGAAATGGCTTGCGCCGCTTAAAGTAGAGTCAACTGGAGCCATTTGAGTTCCAGCGCAATTCCATGAGGTCCATCGTAGTAGTGGGATTGTGTGTGTGTTCACACGATGCGTGACCCGATAAGTTTCGAGGTTATTTCGGGATGACGTACTTAGCCTCGACGGTGAGCCCGTGACCATAACATCGAGCGCAGTTGCCGCTAACTACAAAGCGGAGAAGCATGTGAATCCTTACAAAGTAACCTTTTGCGGACGCGGGTTCGACTCCCGCCGCCTCCACCATTCAATTTTGAGGGCATCATGGCTAAGATATGCGCATTTATTTTAGGCATTTTACTTCTCGCCGTTTTCGTATCTGCACTAAGCAATGAGGACACCGGGGGTGAGAAACGAAGAGAAGAGGAGCGTCGTGCAGAAAAATTATCCTACTATAGGAATACAAGTATACTGAATACTCGTTGTATTAACGGATATAAGTATATGGAAGTTTTAACCTATGTAAATAGAGGTGGTAGCTATCAGCTTCTTCAATTGTTTGAAGACGACTCTAATGGAATACGATTAGCACGTTGCGATACTAAGGAATAGCCATGTTAGACTCTGCACTTATAGCGCTTCTGCTACTCATAATGGGTTTAGTGATGCATAAGTTAACAGATAACCACATTTGGCTAGTCTTTTTTGGTGGCTTGGCTTTATTTACTTTCGCAGTTATGGAGACTTAGATGAAAAGCAAAGTACAAGTTCCCCTTGACCCCAGTTACGTTCAACCTTCTATTTTGGTTGAGGAGCTACAGAAGAGCATTCAGCGCATTGAGGCTCTTCACATGAGCTACATCCGAGATGTTCAAAAAGAACTGGACAAAATTCATAAAATTTTCGGAGACTCGAAAAAGTAGCAGAGTATACGCCTTCTTTCCCTATGCCCTCATAGTTTAGTCCGGTAAAATGTAAGACTTATTATCTTTCGTCCCCAGTTCAATTCTGGGTGAGGGCGCCATTATATACAGGAGGTGTAACGTGCTCTACTTGATTTGCTTTAGTGATATGAAGACGCCTTTGCTTGACTTTAAGTTGGATCTCGTCAACTCTAAACCACATCTTGAACGCTTCATTGTAGAAAACAAAGAAGCTATCTGTTCAGAGGATAAAACAGTTCCTCTACTGTGCAGTGAAACTAAAAGTCCTTTCGATGTAGTGGATATCCTGTACGATATGAAGATACCCCCGAAGTACTTAGTGAGCATATCCTGTGCAGTGTGGTCAGGAAGCGGAATGTACAATGCCTATACTCGCACGTATACTAATGGCGTGCCTCGCACCATGATAGCCCGTAACGGAGAATGGGTTGAAGAGGACGATGGCGAGGACGAGCAAAAGGATACCGTGCAGTAGACCTCAAAATTTTGATGATTTGATGAACTCGTGTCGTTAAGTTCCCCGTTGGGGGGGGGGCTTGTGAGTTCTCATGATATAAGAATTTGGAGTACGGTAATGTCTAACTATCTTTACAGCGGTAATCAGGTTAACGTCTTCGCTGACGGGGCGATGTCTGTTCACGATAAACTGGTGCCCGCTGTGTATCACGTCAGTTTCGACCAGCACAAAGGTTTTTACCTTACTCGTGTTTCCGATAAGATGGAGCTTGCCAGCAAAACATATGGCATGGAGTGCGGAAACACAGCGCACAGGATTATGAATACTTTCTGTGATCGGTGCGCAAGGAACGTAAATACGGGTGTTCTATTCTCAGGGGAGAAAGGATGTGGGAAAACCATGACGGCGAAAACCGTGTGCAATCTCGCTATTGATGCGGGTGCCGCTACGGTTGTCGTGAACTCATACTTTTCGCCCTCAGAACTTTCTGATTTTCTCAAGGATATTGACGACTCATGCGTCATCCTGTTTGACGAGTTTGAGAAGAACTTCCCGAAGCAGGAATTGCAGGCATCATTTCTATCCCTTTTGGATGGGGTTATTTCAGGAACGAAACTGTTCCTGTTCACGTGCAACAATTTGTCTCACCTTAACGTGTTTCTTTTGAATCGTCCGGGACGCATTTATTATCATTTCAAGTTCCACAGCCTCACCGAAAGCACTCTTCGTGGGTACTGTGAAGATAACTTGGAGAATAAGGACTACTTGAAGGACATCCTGTACGTCCGTAATGTTTTGGGTACACACTTTACATTTGACATCCTACAGTCCATAGTAGAAGAGTCGAACAGAACCTCATTAAGGCCATCTCAGTTCATAGACATAATGAACATTACTGCTCAGAGCAGTGGTGCGATTTATGTTGTCACGGAACACGTCAACTCAAACTCCATCACAGAGTGTATTTGTACGAGGCTTAACGCTGATGGGACTAAATACATTTCGGATGTAGCTGAGTGCTTGTCTTGCGATAGGTTCGTGGTTGCAGTCAAACCCGAAGCGGTTGATAAGTTTAAGGAAATGTGCACTCAGGCCGGTGTGGTTATCTGTGTTGAGGGGTCTAAGGTGAGCTCTCACTTGCACTACAGGGATGTGATCTGCGCTAAACAAAAGGGCATTGATCTCAATACCGCTGCCGATAACGTATTCCTAATTGATGTCCTGCAACCGGGGATGGAAAGTGTGGAGTTTACGGAGGACGGGTATATTGTTAGCTTTGCTTTGGGTATTTCTCTTGTCTTCAAAAAGAAGAAATTCTATAATCCTTTGTATTCCGGCGTATGCGCTTATTACGGGGATGAAGAATATAAAGTTGTGGTTGAAGCTGACGAATAGGCTTCACACGATCTAAATTTCCAGTACCGCAGGTTTTCGGTGCACTACCTCTCGAATGCTCGGTTCGAGTTACCAAGGAAACCGAATAGCAGTTCATATTCCTTTCCTGCCTTTTACACGAAGGTAGTAGGTACTGGATTATTACAGGTGTAGCTCAATTGGTAGAGCACATGCCTTTTAAGCATGAGGCTGTCGGTTCAAGTCCGACCACCTGTACCATTCTTGATGGAGTACTCATGCTAACCCTAGACTACACACACACCCTGCTAAAAGCTTTAGGGTACCATAACACTGACCTGCCTTTTCCCGAAAGCGTACACTTAACAGTGTGTACCGCGTATATAAACGCAGGGCTAGCTTTAGCGTACTTAGGTTATCCTCTTAATGGTGGAGTAACTTACCTTGATTTGGGTTGTGGGTTTTCTTTGTTGAGATCGCTGTTACCCGATAATGTACACTACATAGGTGTCGACAAAATATCAGTTGACACTGAAAAGCTTATGCGTAATACTGTGATTGATGACATGGTTTCGTACTTGAAGACTCTAGATTTTGATGCCAACTTTGTTTTGAGTACGGGTGCCATGTTGGGCATGGGTCTCGATGAGTTCAGAGAATTTCAATCGCTGATTCTAGCGAAGGCTAAACCTGATAGAGCCATACTGTTAGGTACACTAGCCTGTGGCCCGATTCAAGAGGACTACATAGTACATGATCCCAAGTATGACTCACGCATAGTGGATTCATACCATCACATTCCTTTCATGGATTCTCCCATTCATAGGAGAGGCGTGTTGTTTACTAAACGTTAGGTAAAGTCACATGCAAACATTTTTACCCTATGTCAGTTATGCGCGGTGTGCGGCTTGTCTTGACGATAAACGCCTTTGCAAACAAATAGTGGAAGCTACGCAGATACTGACGGGAAGGGTTCCAACCAAGAATCATCCTGCTGTACTCATGTGGGTCGGCCATGAGAGGTCACTGAGATCGTATATAACCTATATGTGCCGCGAGTACACTAAGAGGTACGGTAAGAAGCACAGTTTGCAGCCTGAGTGTGTTTTCGCTGCTGAGAAACCGTATTGGCTTACCAGCAGTAGGTTGTTGATGCTTACGCACCGCGTGAACCTTCTTCGTAAGAACTTCGGCGTATACAGCAAAGTGTTTCCTAAGCTGGCAAAACAAGATTTATCTGTTTATCCGCAAGGCTATTACTGGCCTATAGCAGTGGGTGCCACTGCAACGCAACACAGCCTTGACTGGTTAAATGCTTACGCCTAGCTTCGTGTTGGGTTAGATCGCGTAACCTCCCGCCGACTCAAAGTCGGTTGCTCCCTAACGCTTGATCTGTAAAATCCCAACACTTCGGTGCGTTGAGTTGAGCCGCGCTCCTCCGTACCGACCCACCGAGTCTTACGCGGGTACCGTACCCCGTGTTGACAATGGTTGTAGACTCGGCTTTCCCTTAACTTGCCGTCACAGGAAACCGTGCGCCGCCGATTCGGTACGCGGCCTGTAAGACCGATTAGTTTTGGGAAAGTAGTACAGCACTTTACGTCCTCCGTGCTGTGCAACAACCACAAATTTAGGCTCTGTAAATTGGATGATTGGTGATTCCAGTAGTGTTCAATCCATCCTTTCTAGCTTCTGCCGCAAGAAAGACACCGACGCCTCATGTTCCTCTAGGGTTGAGATGCAGAGCCTAATTAAATTTTCCAAGCCGCACCTTTTTACGGAGTTGAACTGAGAAGCAACTGAACGAAAAAGGGAAGGGATCCCGTAGGTTTGGCTGTAGTGTTCATTGATACTGTGACGACTAGGCGCCTATGTTGTCGGAGTTCAAGTATATCTACAGGAGTGCGTTACTCAAACGTGCAACGGGAATTACGTGCGCGGGTGGTGGAGCTGGTAGACACATGGGTCTTAAAAACCCACGGCTTATGGCTGCGAGGGTTCAAGTCCCTCCTCGCGCACCACAATTTTGTCCCTCATAGGGGGGGGGCTAAATCCAACCAACCTGATATAGGAGTTGTTATGGGCTTCATGAAATTTAAGCAAGCCATTGCGAAGCAGTTTAAGTCCATGTTGGACTTAGGTTGCGATCTCTACGTAGTGGACGTAAATCGTGACGAACTGTGGGAGAAGTACTTGGCTTCCTTCCCAGAGGGGACTAATCCCATCCATAGGACTCGCACGGAGCATGATTGCAGTGCGTGCCGTCACTTTATCAAGACCTTAGGTCCTGTTGTAGCGATTGCGAGCGACATCCGGTTGGTTTCTATTTGGGATACCCCTATTCAAGACGACGTTTATTCGCCTGTTGCAAGCGCCCTCAGCGATTTCGTCAAGGCCCACCAAATTCGCAACGTATTTCGTCACCGGGAGTTTAAAGTCGGGGTGGACTACGATCTATGCGATAGCGAATCGGGTGACGGGATCATAAAGTACGCGCATTTATACGTCACTCTTCCGCGCAACGAAAGAAGCATTGCGCATCCCTTTACTATTCAAGACGCAGTACGGCGCAATCGTATTCTTTCCGATGTAAGGGCTGATCATGATGTCCTTGCTCGTGGTCTGGACGAGCTTACCTTAGATTCCTTGGAAGTAGTTATTGACCTCATAAACCAAGGCTCTCTGTACCGTGGACAGGACTTCAAGACCATGCTACAGAAATTCATGGTCTTGAAGAGGGAATACGATGACATCAAGAGAGATGCGGAGCATGGTAAGTGCACTCCTCATAGTGTAGACAATTTTGTCTGGCATATGTGCCGCAGCGAAAACAAAGTTGTTTCTCGCATTCGCAATACGGCAATTGGTACTCTTCTCATTGACCTGTCCGCCGACGTAGACCTCGAAACTGCGGTGAGGAAGTACGAGGCCGTTATGGCCCCGTTGAATTACAAGCGGCCCAAAACACTTGTTACCAAGGCTATGGTGGAGAGTGCACGGAAAAAAGTCGAGGGTCTTGGACTTACTTCGGCCCTCAACCGTAGATACGCTGTTGACGAAGACATTGATTTGAAGAACATCCTTTTCGTCGACCGTAGTTCGTCGCGTCTTGAAACTGCGGATATATTCGACTCCGTGGAAACCAAGGTTAAGCCCAAGAAGTTTGACCGTGTGGAAGAAATTTCCATCAAGGATTTCATTGCGAATGTTCTACCTACCGTAGATTCCGTTGAACTCCTAGTGGAGAATCGACATGCGCCGAACTTCGTGAGCCTTACGACGGCGAGCGATCCCACTGCGGGCAGACTCTTTAAGTGGGATAATCCGTTTGCTTGGGCCTATAATGGGGATGTTACGGACTCCATTAAGGAACGAGTCAAGAGGGCGGGCGGAGTAGTTGATGCGGAATTGTGCTGCCGTCTATCATGGTCTAACTATGATGACTTGGATTTGCACATGCGTGAGCCGAACGGAGGGCATATCTATTATGGTGTTCGTAAGTCAGACGCAACCGGAGGTCAACTCGACATTGATATGAACGCAGGTCATGGCGATACTCGTGAACCCGTAGAAAATATTTTCTATATGGATTCCAGTACTATGGTACCCGGCAAATATACCCTGTACGTGAACCAGTTCTGCGTTAGAGAAACTGTTGACTTCGGCTTTGAGGTTCAGATCGAATGTCGCGGGGAAACATATGATTTTAGCTATGACAAGAGTATGCGTACCGGCGAAAATATTTATGTAGCTGAAATTACCTACGATGGAAAAGACTTGACTGTCAACGGAAAGCTTCCCTGTACGTCTAAGAACAGGGGAATTTGGGGTGTTCGGACTCAAAGTTTTGTCCCCGTTACGATGGTCATGAAGTCTCCCAATTATTGGGACGCCGAAGGTGTAGGGAACCTACACTACTTCTTTATGTTGAAGAACTGCGTGAATCCTACAGATTCTCGTGGCTTTTTCAACGAGTTCCTTCGGAATGATCTCAACGAGCATCGTAAGGTCTTGGAGATTGTCGGTAGCAAGATCAGGGCTTCTAATGAGCCACACCAGCTTTCCGGTTTGGGGTTCTCGTCGACCCTTCGTAACAGCGTGTTGTGCAAAGTATGCGGGAAGTTTACTCGTGTCCTTAAGATTAACTTCTAAGCAAACCGCTGTAGGGCAGGATGCAGTAATTGTGGTCTATCAAACACGGGATGGGAAGCCATTGAACGTGGAGTCGTGTGAGCACTTTCCATCCTTTGTCGGCCCTGCTTTTCTTGTACCGAAAAATATTTTAGAGGATAAGGTGAAAGAAATTCTGGACTTACCAGAAGTGCTTTCTGTACGGGTTTTACAAGATTTTAACTAGGGAGCAACACAAATGGAACTTGCTGATATGTTGGAACGCGCTTTGCGCACTCGCCTTCGTTTTGACTACAAGACTGGCAGGATTGATCTTGAAGACGTGTACTGCCTGTCTCCCGAAGAACTCAATACTATGGCTAAGGACGTGAGCCGAAGACTTCGTGAAGAAGGTGATGAAGATTTTCTCACCTATAAGAAGAAGCCCAGCAAAACGCGAGACACTCTTACGCTTCAACTCGAAATCCTCAAGCGTGCTATCTCCATCAAGGAAGAGGAACAGAAGAAGCGTGACGAGGCACGTGACCGGGCGGAAAAGCGTCAGCGTATCATGGAAGCCTTGAATGAGGCCGAAACCGCGGAACTCCGTAGCAAGTCTGTGGATGAACTCCGTAAGATGTTGGAAGACTATTAAGTCGAACAAATTACGGTGTTGACATTTTGGTGGGAGTCATGTAAGTTTTATTCAGTTGACTTACATGACTCGCTTCAAGCCAAACTTGGAGCACTGCTTTAGATAACCTTAAATTCTAGAGGACGGGTAATCTTATGTTCGGATTTTTCAAGAAAGTGAAGAAGGAAGCCATCAATGCGGGTCGCCGTGATCTCATGCAAGCCGTGGTTGCCGGGTCTCTTCTCGTGGCCTACGCCGACGGTGAATGCGAGGACAGCGAAATCACCAAGATGAACAACATCATTTCCGCGACTCCGGAACTTTCCGCCTTCGGCTCCGAACTGAGCAAGACCATCAGCGAATATCGGCGTCAGCTGGACGCTGACTTCCAGGTCGGAAAGCTCAGGATGCGCCGTGAACTCCGCGACATCGACGCCAGCGAAGACGACAAGGCTCTCGTGTTCACCATTATGTGCGCCATTGCCCGCGCTGACGGAACCATCGAAAAAGCTGAGGAGAAGGTTCTCCGTGAAGTTGCCGCTGACCTCGGCATCAACACGGATGACTATGATGTGAACGCCACCGAAGACGAGGCCTAATCGTGTACAAGACACGAATCCTAGTGGCACTTGTGTGCCTTCTGTTGGGAGTCGTTATTGACTCCACAGTATACGCGCTATCCTTCATCGAAGATTTTCTACTTAACGGTGTTGCGGTCTACGCCCTGTGGCCTATCATCACAAAAGCATTGAGAGGGGACTTCGATGAGTAATGGCAAGGCACACAAACCCGTGGTCATTGACTCCTGGATTTCCTTCGACGGCTGGGACCCTGTGGACACCTTCGAGTTCAACCTGTACGATTGCGTCGTGCTTCGCCCCTTTGGGCCTTATAAAGAAGGCGATAACTTGGAAACGTGCAGTGTGAACTATGAAACGGGTGAGTTTATCGTCTGGGATGTGGACGATAGCGCGGAAGACAAAGAAGGTGAAACGTCAGTGAAAGAAGCTTGGAAAGGCGTTTTGCAGATGCGCATCGTTGAAGGTTCCGTGGAAGCCGAGTAGCCGAAAGAGCACTTCGGGACTGTCAAGTTATACGTAGTCTTGATGCTTATCGGGCTCATACTAGAGCGGACGTGTGGTGAAATTGGTAGACACACCTGCCTTTGACGCAGGCTTTATGTTGGTTCAAGTCCAGCCGCGTCCGCCAGTAAACAATCAGTTTCGTATCGAAAGCTAACAAGAGCTGATTTGATGTTGAGAATCAGCTCTTCAACAACGAGCCAAGGATTCCAGATTAGATCATCCTGTAGTCTTTGTTGCGTTTACGATGGGTATAATGACCCGTTACACAGACTCTTTGCCGCGCACGCGGCGAGTATGAGAATGTCTGTAAGGCATATAATACTCCCTTTCCACGCGGGAGACTGGTTCTCTCCCACGTGGGGTTATAGGAGGTGTGACATTGGCTCGTTGTTTAATGTCCAGTTTAAAGGAAACTGTCAGGGGTTTAGACTGACAGTTTCCCGAAAGAATGTATCCCCACAGAGTTAAGCCTTGAAACAAGGACTTGGTTATAGCATTAGTAACACCATCCTAATATCGGAGTAATGAATACTAGTTGCCGTACCGCTGTCACCTTTCGACTAGTTGCCGAAGAAGGTGACAATCAACTCATAGAGCTTCTGTACTCCCTGCCAGCACAGGGCGCAGAGAACCGATACATTCTTTCATGCAGGAGAGCTTGAGCAGTAAAGCTCTCCTGCCCAATGCTCATGTCCCAATAACTGTAGCCCCGTGTATCTTGTTGCTATCACTGGGTACTGGTAAGCAACACAGTGCGCTGTCCTCAAAGGGCGGTAATACAGATGGATGCACTGATTCGGCTACAGTTATTGGGTTTGAGATAATCCATTGAGGCTTGAACTAACCCAGCAGTTCAAGGAGTTCAGTTATCAATTCTTTGAAAGATTGTCCTAGCTTATAAAGTTTGTAGAGAACATTAATAAGTCGTAGGACGTTCCGCACTGATAGTCTTCTCAATCAGAATTGGGACTGAACGTCAGCAATCTCCTTATGGACGAGAGAGTGAAATAAGACAAAGGATCGTTTTAATTGGGACTGAACATCAGCGATCTCCGATGTTAGCTTTGATTTCTCTCGTCCATAAGGATACTTGAACCAACCCGTCGCAAGTCTCAAAAGAAGAGTGTAGGTCTTGAGGTTAGAATCTTCTCGTATTGGCTCCCCTTGGAATCCGGCGTTTTAGCCACGCCGGGTATCTGTGAAGGCCTCCACTCTTCTTTTGAGACTTGCGCCATTTATTTGCATACTCAAGAAGTAAAAGATAGCGGGCATAGATACTTGCAATTATATCAATATGTTGTTAGTACGATTCATACTTGAATCTCCTTTCACATGGAAGACGGCACTCTTCCATGTATTTGCTTGTTTTCATATGGGTTACTCATATGAATCTCCTTTTCATAGGGAAGACTGGACCTCTTCCATGTGGGGCTAAGGTTCTATGGAAGCCTCTGCCCGCTATCTTTTACTTCTTGAGTTGTCAAGATTTCGCCACCGCTAACAAGCAGAAGCGGCTACTTCCGTTTGCTGTCCGGTGTGCGTTTCACCTACTGCCAAGCATTTCCAGGTGTGGTAGCAGGTGGTGCTGTATGGTTGTCGGGGATGGCGGCGAAGTTCTCCTTTCTGCCACCCCGCAAACTCAATCTTTCCTAGGAAGGATGGCAGAGCGGTTTATTGCGGCGGTCTTGAAAACCGCAGTGGGTAAAACCACCAGGGGTTCAAATCCCTTTCCTTCCGCCAATTTTTGCCCACCAGAACGCCTTGTTTTGGTGGGTTTTCTTTTGCAGACTCATTGACACGTGAGCACAGTAGCTGATCGATTCAGTACACTGAGAACATCGAAATTCAGTAACAACTCCGCTGTTTAACCCATCTAAATCTCTACCAGTTTTGTTGTACGCGCTAATTGCGACTGATTACTATAAAGGCTCATGTTTGGATAGTATCACGTGAGCCTAAAACTTGGAAGGTGTACATGGTAGCACAGATTCGTAAACGAGATGATCGTGTTGAGGCCTTCGATGTTAGCAAGATTACACGAGCCATCTTTAGAGCTGCAAGCTCCGTAGGTGGTGTTGACATCGCTATGGCTTCAAACATAGCCCAGCATGTGAAGGACAAAATTGATCTACAGTTCGAGGGTACTGTACCTAGTGTAGAGCAAGTGCAGGATGTTGTGGAGCACACGCTGGTGCATGAGGGTCATGCGAAGACTGCAAAGGCGTACATACTCTATAGGGATAGACGTTCCCGTGCACGCAATTCTCGCAGTCATCTCATGCAGACCATGAGGGACTTGACGTTCAAGTCTCGTGGAGCCATTGACCTCAAGCGGGAAAACGCCAATATAGACGGCGAGTGTACTATGGGTGTCATGTTACGTTATGGCAGTGAAGCCAGCAAGGAAATGTCGCTGTCAGAACTCATTTCGCCTGAGTTTGCAGATGCTCACGTGAATGGAGACATACACATCCATGACCTTGATTTTTATCCGCTCTGTTGGAATTGCTGTCAAATTCCTGCAGGGAAACTTTTGGAAGCTGGTTTCAACACAGGGCACGGAAATCTAAGAACGGCATCCAACATTCAAAGTGCTTCTAGCTTGGCGTGTATTATCATTCAGTCCAATCAGAATGATATGTTCGGGGGTCAGAGTATCCCAAAGTTCGACTATGACTTGGCACCCTTTGTTGCGAAGACGTTCGTGAAGAAGCTCGTAGATGTCATGCGAGTGAAGTACGATGACATGCTGAGTCTCCAAGAACTTGAGCAAATCAAGTCCGCGTGTTGGGCTCACTACAAATCACAGGGTACGCTTGTTGACCCCAGTACGTGGAAAGGGAATAGTGATGCATGGGAATTGGAAGTCGATACTACGACTCTGCTCGGTACCCTGTGTGTTATAATTGGTGCTCATACTAGGACTTACCATAGTTCCGCATACTTGAACTCACCCCGTGAGTACGTAGATACCGCTCTGCATATTCTCAATCTCGCCTTGGATCGCACGGAAAAAGAAACGTACCAAGGCATGGAGATCGTTGTTCATAATTTGAACACCATGCACAGCCGAGCTGGGGCTCAAGTTCCTTTTAGTTCCTTGAATTACGGTACGGATACCAGTGCCGAAGGCCGCATGGTCATCAAAAATATTCTTTTGGCCCTCGATGCTGGTATGGGTGATGGAGAAACACCTATTTTCCCCATTCATATCTTCAAGGTTAAAGACGGCATCAACGGAAAGCCGGGAGACCCCAATTACGATCTCTTTAAACTAAGTATTCGCGTTAGCGCGAAACGGTTGTTCCCTAATTGGGTCTTCCTCGACGCCCCCTTCAACGCTCAGTACTATAAGCCCGGCGATCCTGACACGGAGGCCGCGACGATGGGTTGTCGCACCCGTGTTGTCGGCAACACTTTTGATCCTCAGCGTGAAATCTTTACGGGGAGGGGAAACCTCAGCTTTATCAGCTTGAATCTTCCCCGCTTGGGGCTCAAGCATCGTAATGATGGAAATCTTGAAGCCTTCTTTGAAGAGCTTGATGAAAAGATAAACATGATGTTCGACTGCCTTCTGCAACGCTTTGAAGTTCAAGCGAAGCGTCAGGCTAAAAACTTTCCGTTCCTTATTGGCCAAGGTGTATGGATTGACGGAGAAAGTTTAAGCCCAGAGGATGAAGTTCGGGACGTTATTAAGCACGGCACTCTTAGCATAGGGTTTATTGGCCTTGCCGAGTGCCTTAAGGCTTTACTAGGTGTCCATCACGGTGAATCGGAACAAGCTCAAAAGCTAGGCCTTGAAATTGTAGGCCGTATGCGAGCTAAGGCAGATGCCAAGTCTAAGGAAACCGGATTGAACTTCTCCGTTATTGGAAGTCCTGCGGAAGGACTCAGTGGTCGTTTCATTCGTATGGATCGAAAGGTTTTTGGCTCCATTGCAGGTGTCACGGATAGAGACTACTATACAAACTCCAATCATGTTCCCGTGTATTATCCCATCAGTGCCGCTCGTAAAATCGACATTGAAGCTCCTTATCATGCCCTTGAAAATGGAGGTCACATCACTTACGTTGAAGTTGACGGTGACCCCCTCAATAACCTAGAAGCTATGGAGCAAATTGTCGAACACATGAAAACCCGTGGTATTGGCTACGGGAGCATCAATCATCCAGTTGACCGTGACCCCGTGTGTGGATATACGGGTATCATAGGTGACACTTGCCCTCGCTGTGGTCGTCATGATGGTGAGGCCGTCAGCGAGAAAGTGCTCAAGGCCATTCGGAAACGGATTACCAAGGATAACCGTAGCGAAGAAGAACGCATAGAATCTTCGGATCGTATTCCTAATGTTATCCTGTAGTTCTCGGTAATCCAAACAGACTCTAGGGAGGGTCTAGATTATGTCCAGTACTTCATATGGTGACAACATGATTGGTGAAGGTGTGCACTTTGAACGTATCCGCCGCATCACAGGCTATCTTGTCGGCGGCCTTGACCGTTTCAATGACGCCAAACTCGCGGAAGTCAAAGATAGAGTGAAACACTGCAACATGGGTTCTCTTGGTGTTATCCCCAAAGCCAAGCGTTCCCTTGTTAGTGTTGCCGCGTAACACCATCGCATAAGAGTTGATGCCACCCTTCTTAACAGGAGGGTGGCTTTTTGTGTCTTGATGGTAAAGCGTATACGTGTTATTATGTACAAAGGAGGTACACACGTAATGGCTACACTTAACCTGTCGGGCGTTATTGAGGAGTCCATCGTAGATGGGCCAGGGCTACGCTACGTTGTGTTCACGCAGGGCTGTCCTCATCATTGCACGGGTTGCCACAATCCTGAAACGTGGAGCCTAGAGCCAAATAATCTCGTAACTATAGAAGCCGTGTATGATGACATACGCAAGAACCCCATAGTGAAGGGGGTTACGTTCAGTGGAGGGGAGCCTTTTTTGCAGGCTGCCGAACTGTTGCCCTTAGCAACTCAGCTTCGTTGTGATGGTTACAACGTCATGGCGTATACCGGGTACACATTGGAGCAGATACTGCAAGGGTCTCAAACGCAGCGGGATTTCTTGCATACTTTAGACTATCTCGTAGATGGGCCCTTCGTCATGGCGTTGAGAACCTTGGAGCTTCCTTTTAGGGGCTCTAGTAATCAACGCCTCATTGATGTACAGTCTTACCTTCGTAGTGGTAAGATCGGTGAGGTACAAGACGAAGGAGTTAGTTATGTCCGACAACCTAGTGTTGACTTTGGAGGATTATCAAGCTGCTGCCGATAACCTCGGTGTTGACGTGCCCGCTGTTATAGCCGTAGCACGAATTGAATCCAGTGGTGCTCCTTTCATTAAGGAAGGTTATCCTACCATTCTTTTTGAAGGCCATATTTTCTGGAAAGAGTTGAAGAAACGCGGCATTGATCCTTACCACGTACTTGATGAGCGCCCGGAAGCAAATGATATTTTGTTCCCTAAGTGGGTGCGCAAGTACAAGGACGGAATGGCGGAGTACACTCGATTGGATAGAGCCTGTGCTATTAACGAAGACGCGGCTTTGTGTAGTGCATCGTGGGGTGCATTTCAAATTATGGGCTTCAACCATACGGCGTGCGCCTTTGAAACTGTGCAGGGCTTTGTGGCGGCACAGAAGCGGTCAGCGGGTGACCAGCTTTTGTCCTTCTGCGAATTTATGCGACAGAACAAATTAGTGCGGTTGCTTCGCGCTCACGATTGGGCTGGGTTTGCACTACGCTACAACGGAGCGGGTTACAAGAAAAATGCCTACGACACCAAGTTGGCTGCGGAGTACCGGAAGGCTGTTCAGAACTATGGATAATGAGAGAAAACCAATTCGCGTCTACATAGCGGGTGCGTCATGGAACGTGACGGCTTTAGCTTGTATAGCAGAGTACGTGAAACGGAAAGGCTTTGAAGACTCCCCATGTGTTGATGAAGAAGGCTGTGAAGACTATAGCCAAAGACAGCCTCTGTATAAGCCTGTGTGTCCCTGGATGAACCATCTTGGAATGGATACTAAGAATGCCTTCGTAATGGACTTGGATGCCGTACAGGTCAGCAATATTGTTCTTGCTGTTCATCCTTATGGGGAATCTGGAGGAACAGTGACTGAAATGGTGTGGGCTATGTCTAAAGGTATACCCGTCATTTACGTCGCTCATCCATCTATCCCTGATGAAGACTTACCCTACTGTGCAGGGATACTTCCGTCCGTTTCTGCATACGAGGGTATAGATTCGTGGAAACTGTATCAAAGCTATTATGCGAGACACAGCAATCTTCTATATGCTGGTGTAGACGCCTTTTTCGGTTTCCGCGTTGAAAACGTAGATACCGCACTTGCACTTATTCGTGACTTTTGCCGAAGTTAGCAAAAGAAGCTCAAAGGAGGTGATGCCAAATGCCGGGCAAACCGGGTTTTATGCCCATAGAAACACCTATGTAAATATGGTGGGCTGCGCATACCCCTAACCACGCAGAACTTACAGGAGAAAAAGAAGCCGGGCCTGTTTTGGGTTCCGGCTTCACTGTTTTGGGCTTGCAAAAGCATTAAATGCATGGTAGTATAGACACCATGTAATTTTCACACTTTTTGGAGTTTGCAATGTCGGACATCGCAGATGACGCTGCACTTGTGCAGCACAATGAAATACAAGCCTCTTTGAGAGACATTCAAGAACGTCGCAAAATCTTCGGCTGTAGGGTTGAGTCGTGGCAAGATGGCCCTATGTACTGCGAAAATTGTGAGGAGCGCATACTAGATGCCAGAAGAAAGGCTATACCTGGGGTTAAGTACTGTGTTCAGTGCGCACAGCAAATATACGGGTAACAGCCTATGTAAACCGTAACCAAAACCGTAGTAAAGGAGTACGCTATGACTGACAGCCCTATAGCAATGGAGCCCCTCAAAGTATTGTCATGTAGAATCGCTAAAACGATTCTTAGTTATGCGCCAAGCAAAGAGCGCACTGAGATAGAGCTGTGCTTACAGAAATGTCAGGAAGCGTGCTGTGAAGAAAGCTTTCAACTCTATGGCCCCGTTGTGGTTGCTTTGAATCAGGCGGCTTCTCTGTTCGGGGCCTATAAAATACGGTTAGACCCTACTCGTCAAGGTCAGTGTGTATACTTGGTTCTAGTTATATGCTGTCTTGACCATATTCAGAAACAACTACGGGATAAATATGAATTTTCACTTTGGAACGACCTCATAGAGGCTATTGCATTAGTCAATGACTTGTACTATGATAAGCCAAGTCAACCTGACGCTGTTGTAAGCCATAGGGCTTATCAACCTCTAGTAGAGGTTTTGTTGCCAAAGCTACGGGACTTGAAATATACGGCGGCGCGGTATATGATGAAGCATAAAAGCCGCAGAGAATTGAAGTACACCATAACCTGTCGAAGGAATCGCAGCACACAGGGCTCAGTTAAGGAGTCCAAATAAAGTAGGGAGGTCGTAATGATCATTACCAAGAAGTTTTCTTTTGAGTCTGCTCACCGTTTGCTGAATTTGCCCATAGGTCATAAGTGCAGAAAACTGCATGGGCACAGCTATGAAATGACCCTTATCATAAAGGGTACGCCGGATGCAGAGACTGGATTTATTTTGGACTATGCTGAGGTCAGCAAATTGGGCAATGCTATTGCGGACGACCTCGATCATTCCGTGCTTGTGGCGTCCCCAGATGTGCAATTGCTGAGTACAGCCCTTAGCTTGGATTCCAAAGTTGTTGTATTTCCTCAGAGCAATACGTCCTGTGAGCTTATGGCGAAAACGTTGCTTGTATGCCTTGCACGAGGCCTGTCTAACCTTCCTAACGCGGAGCAAGTGTTGCACCCCACGAAAGGGTCAGTTGAAGACATTTCCATTACTTTGAGCGAAACGAGGAAAACGATTTGCAAGGCTAGCCTGTGTGATATGGGCTACCAGAATGTAATAGATTTTCTTAAAGATACGGCAGGAAACAAGTACACCTACATGGTTGTGTACCCTACGGAAGGTGGGGGTCAGCGTTCGCTGAAGGTCATTGATAAGAATGACTCGCTAGAGTGTATTCGAGCCTTCATCAAGGCTTACGACAGCGAGTCCCCGCAGGATGAGAAGAGGAACGCACAAGAAAGTCAGGATGACTGGGAAGAAGAGATCGAGGAAAAGGAAAGCAAGGGTTCCGCTGAGGATATTCTTTCCGTTCTTCGCAGGATGACCGAAGAGGACAGATCGCAGGTAGATTCGGCACGGTTTGTTCTCAACAATGTTCGTGATATTCTGGTGGCTGTCCTTGATGGTGTCAATAGCGGGGTAATTACTAGCGTCAACGCTATTCCCGTGAACCTGCTGTCATCCTGCGACAATGACTGTGTACACTGTGATGAGTTGTGCCCAATGCGCCGCAGTGTGCCTACATCGAGTATTCTTACTTCTATGTATCGTCAGGCCATGAGTGAGCGCGGTGTTCGCCCCTTCACTGGACTCTTGTCTTTTAACAAAAAGCTTTTTGAACTGAACTTCCGGTACGCGCAAGATTTGAGTTCGGGCTTGCGCGGAGGAATGAGTCCTCAGGAAAAGCACGATCTTAGCATACATCATGATGTAATACAGTTCCTGAGTGAGCACATTCTTACCCCGGTTAGCAAGTTCGGGAGAGACAAGTAACAGCAAAACTTGACACGGGCTAATGGGTACGATATAATACACGTATAAATAAGGAGGTCACAATGAAGAAGTTCTTTATTTGGTTACTGCGTCCTATTATTGAAGCCGTGCTTGCCGACACAAAGGTTGAAATTAAGAGGTCGCAGTCTACCCGGTACGCTTAACTTCAACCGTAGCACGTGAAGTTTGGCAAGATGAACCCGTAGCATTTTTGTGCTACGGGTTCTTTTGTATGGAGTACATATAAACCTTATCGCCGATAGGAGTACGTTGTGCAAAAAGCAATGTTGTCTCAGCCAATGGCAGGAAAGACGGATGAAGAGATTGTAGCAACCCGTGAGCGGGCAATCGCTGCTCTTGAAGCACAAGGCTATGAAATCGTGAACACCTTGTTCACTGATGAATGGTATTCACAAGAATCCATGAAAGAGCGAGGCGTCGTCCAAATCCCTCTGTGTTTCCTTGCCAAGTCGCTTGAAAACATGAGTCTGTGCCATGCCGCCTATTTCTGCAAAGGATGGGAAAATGCCCGTGGCTGCCGCATCGAACATGAAGCGGCAAAAGCCTACGGACTTGAAATCTTGTACGAGGGCGATGAATCCGATGCAAATAATCCTGAGTATCTGAAAACATTTGCGCAGGAATTAATCACCAACTCGAAGTTCATAAGCCTAGATAAGTGCACTAATGTTTTGACACTAAAAGTGAGCCCATGTTATTACGATCCAAGGCTTTTTGAGTGGATGCTGACTGCACCACGTATAGATGTTGAAAAGGATGGCGTTTACTATAGTAACTTAGTGCCTACTAACATACGACACGAACTTTCCCGCGTTGGAGATAGTCTTTTCAATAGTTTCTACATTGTCGATTTTGTATTCGGACGCGAAAGTAAATTGATGCGTAGGTGAGCCGAACTTCGTAATCATATACAGGAGTTCTTATGAAAGAAAGACTTATTTATCCTTCTGATTATGAAGAACAGATCAATATGAACGGTGAAGTTGTTTGGGCAGACCAAAGATTTCAGCTTGAACTCATTAAGTTTCTGCGGGGTACTGATTTCCCTAAAGACGTGTTGGATGAGAAAGAGAGATATTTAGCTATGCAAGCAACTTGTAATTTTAGGGCCGATAATACAGCATCAAACAAGTTTGCATAGTACACGTTGTCTGCGTTATCTCTTCTTGTAACTTGTAAAAGGAGTAGTAAAATGGAAATCTGCGGACTACGTAAACTCACTCGTTCCGGTGTTTTTGTTCCTCGCGATTTAACTGCGCCTGGAGCAAAAGTGATTGATTTGAACAAAGGAGCTTTCATAGTTCCTCTGGATTATGGTTATGACTGCCGACAATTTGAACGCGATCTACGTGAACTCTTTTTACGCTACGAGTTTATTTCGTCTCTGGATTCAAAGATTCCTGAAATTTAGCCTTGGAGGATCAAAAATGCGCGAACAAGTATAGATAAGGCTGTGTCATAGTAGATGGTTCTTTTACTATGACACAGCCTTTACTTATACGGTTTGGTATTCTGGATAGAAAAGCGGAAGAAATTCCTATCGTATAAGCTTTCTAAGAACTGTTCATACACAGGGAGGATTGTCATGCTGCATATTAGAAAAACACCGGATGGATGTCACATTACGGCAATCACGGAAGATGATGACGACTTTATTTCAGCACTTATAGCCGCATATGAGGCGTTTAAGAAAGCCTACTGCACTTACGTAAGGGTAACGCCGGAAGACATTGAGGAAGCAAAAGCAGAAGAAGCAAAATGCTGAATATTGTTCGATGTTGTGCAGGTTGTGGGATACCTTGTACTTTTCCGTCAGCAGCTACTTTACACCCTGATGTCTTAGACTTCATGGTTAAGAACAAAGAAGATATAGAAGATGATAGGCTCATAGTCCTTATATTGGATACTGATCCTAGCAATGCAGTTCTCAACAGCATTGTGCGTGCTATGGACTATATAGGTATAAGGCACGAAGTTGCAACGCTTGTTTACCCCGATGGGCAAGTACGTCTCGACACGAAATAGTAGAACCAGTAAGCCAAAAGATAGCCCCACATGACATTTTCGGCCATGTGGGGCTATCTTTATCTACACTTTACCTTACGTCTATAGTTGAGGTTAGGTAAGATGAAGCTTCCCAGAACTTCTCATAGACTATGTTGCGGGCCTCATAAATACCTACACCGTGTAGCTTGAGCACTTCTGATGTAAAGCTGGTGAACACGCGAAAATCAGCGGGGCTACACTGTCGGCTGCCACGAATACGTTCGGGGCACTTGCAAGATTTACCCGCAATCTTGTCGGAAGCCCAGCTAACTACAACTTCGGGGCTTAGTTCTTCGGGTTTGCTTGCAAGCTCAACGTCTCTATCTTCGGGCTCTTGCGGACTCAGTGTAGAGTCAGCTACTAGCTCAGGCTGGTTTCTCTCCACGGGGATACTGGCTTGAATTTGAGGGGCCGCAACTTCTGGTTCAAGGGTTTCAGCGCGTCGTCCATACGTCTTTTGTCTACGAATCGCCATTGTAGCACTCTCCTTGTAGTACTTTGCGAGTTGGGCTAGTTCCCAACTCGCATTTTATTGACTATCAGACCTTATACCCATACTGACGGGCTTCATCGCGGAACTCATCCAAGTTGTTTATAGTCAACCCTTGAGAGCGAACAGCACGTACAGTAGACCTAACATCAGCCGCATTCTTGCACATCTTGTACAGGAAGGCGTCCGTATTCTTATGGAACTTGTAGCGACCTAAGTTTACTCCCGGGTGTGTTGCAATGTCAACAACCAGTGAGGCTTCATCGAACCACACTGAGGGATAAACTTTCAGCTTACCCGGAGAGGCTTTTCGGAACGTGGTTATCTTGAAGAAGTTCTTCAATTCGTCGGCACTGACGTTGCTACCCCGGAAACGACCTCTCACGGATTCATTGATGGTTATCTGACACTGCTCCAGTAAATCATCGGGAATCGTAAACTTACGAGCTAATGCATTGAGAATGTCCTGCGCTTGTTTTTTGGACTTAATGGGGTACTCCCAGAAGGGGCGGCTGTGCCGGAAGCCCAAAGACTTGAAGTCCTCAGTATCAGGATCAGAAGGCCACGCTATGACTGCCGCCATGTCATTGATGAGAGCGAACTCAAGATCAACAGCGTTGTCCTTAGGTTGCGGTTTGCTGTTGTCCTTAACTTCACGTTCCTTACGAGAACCCGAAGGAGTTTCAGCCTCACTAGCCTTACTGCCCTTAGTAGCGGCTTCAAACCACGGTGTTCCCTTGAAGAACATGATCTTTGCGGACTCATCTGGCGTAGAGGCTTTAACGTAGGCTTGCGCTTCCTCCTCACTGATATTATAGGCTTCCATGAGGTATTTGCGTAAGTCCTTGGGCTTGGCAACCGCGTTAAAGGCTTCCAAGCGTTCAGGGTACTTTTCTTTCACCTTGGCACGAGCCTTGTTGACGGCCCCACGCCATTCGTTAGCCTTGCTCTGGATGTGTTCCAGAAGTTCAGCTTCTTGTTCTTGCAGAGGAGCAATATCCTCTACCGGCTGAGTGTCCTTCTTGATGACTTGGGCCGCACGCTTCACATTGATGCGGGCATTATCAACCTTGATAGCAGTACCCGGAGTAACATTATACGCATTACCATCTTCGAGCTTGACGGTTAGCGTTGACTTGTTGACTCTCTTGACTACGCCGTAGCCGCTGTCCGTAAGAACTGTAAGGCCCACAAGGGAAGATTTGGCATCTCGATAGTCGGATACGTTGAGGCCATTGTCTTCCATCCATTGGGACAGCGTTGTACCTCCGGGGGTACTTTCCACGGGGAGTTGCATACCACGTACCCAAGGTACGTCGATAGCCTTGGTATTGTCCAACTCAGCCCCTGCCGGGGGTCGAATGAATTTCAAATTGGGATGTTCGATACGAGCGTTCTCTACAAGAGCCTTCAACCAAGAGTTGTACTCCATAGAGCGTGCACGCACTAAGTCCCCGCGAATAAGAGGTGACTCAAAGCTACCCGTTAGAGCTTCTTCGCTAAAAGACGGAAGCGGAGGAAGTTCTACTGGGCACTTTTCCATGATGCGCGAGTTGAATATTTTCTTGAAGGTTTGCAGTGACCACTTAACGCAGTCTGCACTGTTGTTACACAGAATAGTATCTATGTAAACAGTTTTACCTGCGTTCAGGTTTTTCAGTTCACCGTCGCTACCCTTCTTGATATGCGGTCTGTAAATACGCGCAATGAACTGCTTGAGTTTACCCGGAGTCCAGTCAACGTCCGCGATAACAATACGGTCGGCCATCTGCAAGTTGTGGCCTTCCGTGATGGACTGAATGACAGCAAATATAACCTTTACGTTAGGGTTATTCTTGAACTCCTGGAGGTTTTGTTTGTGCGCGCCGTCATAGTACAGAGCAACATCCTTGAAACGGCTGTGCCTCCACAGATGCATAGCCGAGTACCGGAAGTGTACGCCAACAATGACTTTGTTCCCAATACTGACGCTTTTCTCAATGCATTCGTCAATCTTTGCCATCTTAGGACTGATCTTGTCTTCTGCACTGAGAATCTTTGATGCGAACTCCGAAATATCGGGTGCCGTCAAGTACTGCTCCAGCTTCTGCATGAGGGGCAAAATCATAGGGCTTACGTAATCAAGCCCCGCTTCTTCACCCATTTCTTGCATTCGCATCCAAGCTTGCATCAATGAGGGATCACTTTTGATCTCATCCATGATTTGTGACACCAGAGACTTGTATATCTTCGTCTGCTGTCGAGTCATGGGGACAAAGTAATCGGAAAACACTACTTCGGGTAAGAATGCAGCCCAGTCTTTTTCTCGATAATTCAGGTAGTACATATTGAGTTGCAAGTCTTCCCGAATCATAGAGTCCGCATCAGACTTCCACCCATTGCTGGCGTTACCGCGAATAGCATAGCGAGCCTCAAATTCAGCACGATCCCCAACAGCCATAGGGTCAAGAAAAGCGATTTGACCCGGCAAGTCCAAGGGGTTATTGGTGATTAGGGTACCCGTAGCTATACGGCGGTAATCCGCAGAACTTAACTGCATGACGGCGTTGTGTCTGTTACTCGTTTCGTTCTTGATGAAATGCGCTTCATCTAGGGCTACGTAGTCCGGCTGAACGTAAGCCTTAATGGTTTCTACGTTGTGGTAAATGTCACCCCAGTCAAAGCGTTCAATGCTGGACGGATTGCTGAGGAACTCATACGACACCACGAAAATGGTGTTCTTTGGGGCCTGTCTTACGGATTCCCACAGACGATCAGCACCCCATGAGTTTACGCTTTCCGTAGAAATAACGAAAGCGTTTACTTGTCCTTGTGTGAACCCAATGATTTCACTAGCGTACTGTCCGCACAGTGCATTAGGCATAACAACAATGGGTCTCGTAATCTTACCCTTTGCAAGTAAGTTCAGTATGTCGGAGATAATGATGATGGTCTTGCCACCACCCGTGGATACGTCAAAGATAGCTATCTCCTGAGCTTTGTCTACTTTGGCTAGTGCCTCGGCCTGATGCGGAAAGAATGCAAAGGTATCGCCAATGCATGGAATACTGGGTACATCCGTAGCAGAGGCAGCATTGAACTCTTTCTTTTTGCTTTCAATGGCAGTTCTCAAGCTGTTGAACGAGTCTACGTTCTGGTAAATCAGCATAAGAATGCCAAGGAACTCAAAGTACGTAACAGGAGACAGGTTAACGTACCTTTCATCAAGGAAAGCTTTGACATCCTTTAGGTAAGCCTTTAGGGATGCTTTGTCGACCTCTCCGAGAACAACTTGACTGTTCTCAACGAGGAACTCCTCGTGCTTGGAGAAATCTCCATACCTACGGTAATCGTAGATATTCGACAGAGAGCCCTTATAGTTCGACATGAGGACATCATACACGGACTTCTTCAAAACCGTGAACTTATCCTCATCGCTGATCTTCATGGCCCCCGTCATGTTGTACTCGGCAAACTCACCGTTGGAGTCCGTGTACTGCATGATACCCTGTGGATTCAAGACGATCAACTGATTCGCAGGAATCGAAGAACTCCGAGATGTGCTGAGTTTCGTTATGAAGGGAATACGTTGGTCGTAGCTTATCTTCTTGGGGTCAGGCAAGTAGAAGAATGTCGTACCGATCTTCACGACGCCCGACATTTTGGTATCAACCGGGGGAATTTCAACCCCGAGATCAAAAGCCAAGGGAAGACTCTCGTTGTCCCACCAGTATTTCAAGGCTTCGGCCCCAACTCGTTTCCACGAGGGGTCTTTCTTGAGGGCCATCATGACGGCACGCATAAAGGGTGCACTGGTGGGCACACTAACCGTTAACCGAGCCTCTGCGAGGAAGCGAAAATTGGTGCTGTCGATCCTGTTATGGTAACCTGCAACGGGCCGAATACGCATGGAGTGATACAGGTTCGACCCTTGGTATAGAACGAAGTCTAGCGGAGTGTCAAAGTTCTGGTCGGCTTCACGGGCTGCAATGTAACTACGGAAGCGTTGTTGCATACGCGCATCCGTAATGTAGTTGTCAATGTTATCGGTGTCCGAATTTTTGTAGATATTTCCTACGTTAGTGGAAGTGAAGCCAATCCAGACCGAGTTCACGTCAAGGCGATTGAGTGCGTAATCCTTGCTGATTTCCGCAGTGCCTTCCACAAAGCCCCGCCCGCCATTCTGAGGCACAACTTGAGACAAGTAATACTCAGACAGCTTGCTTTCGAGGGTTGCGTAGTGCTTGTTGGCATCCTCAGTCATGAGGTCCGCAAGTTCAGTGGCACTGCTGGAACTCGTAATAACGTGTCTGCGAATTTGCGGATTGAACCCTTCGGCTTCTATAGGAGTCACATCCACCACGGCTCTGCTAGCGTATACCTTGGCGTGCGGTACACAGCTATCAGCGTTTCGCAGAGCACTAAGCACATTGCTTTTGATTTTATCCTGAATGGTGAAATTCATAGAATGTGTCTCCTCGTCTTAGACATCTGAATCGGCATCGCTTTCGTTTTGTTTTTCCACGTATACGCTGGGGTTCAAGTAAGTATTCGGACTCCGTAAAACATGCAACCAAATTTCAGGCACCGTAAGACCTCTACTGTGTAAACGATTTACGATGGCCTTGACCAACAAGTACTGGTAGGCTGGTGTACCCACAGTACGCACGTAGTCCAGTGTAACCGTCGACGCTTCTACGGTCTTAAGGAATAGCTGTATGCTTTCTCGTTGCTCCGCAGTAGCTTGTTCGGAAAACACAAGGAATGGCACTCTTGGCGCTGTACCTTGAGCTTGAGCCTTAAGGACTACCTTAACGGCTGTCGCTATGCTACGCACTATCTTCTTACGGTGCGCTTCCTTACGGAAGGCTAGAGCTGACGTAACGCGAAGACCTTCCAGTTGATCTGTGGTTAAGTGTATGTTAGAGCGCAGTATGATAGACGGAGTCCCGGGGGTTTCTGCGCGTCCTTCACTGTCACCACTTGCGTTCTCAATGAGGAAGTGCACCTCATTGAAGCTATCGCACATCAACTCGTTATCTTTTATTTTGTAATCCGTTCCCCTTATGATGTCCTGCAGGGTCTGCATGTCAATGGGGAGTCCTATGTGTAATTGTATGTCTACACCATTGCCGTCTTCACAAGGCTTCACGGACTCAATAGTGGGTCGAAACATACGATAGGCGGGAATATCATCGACTTTAACTTGGTTTTCTTCTCGTTGCGGTGTACCCGGGGGAACAAAAGGTACACAAGACAAGTCCTGTTTGTTGTACTGATCCTTGATGGACTTGGACTTGCTTTTCTTGTCCTTACCCTTTCCTTTACCTCGGCCAGACCTTGAGGCATCACGAAAGCCTACACGAGTTTCTGCTGTTTTCAGTAGGTTTCGTAAGGCCGTAGTGTTGAAGCCGATAACAGCCGTAAGGAACTTGCGAAGACTGTGGAATCCGCTCATTATGACCAAGACCTCCTTAAAAGTCAATTACAAGGGGTTGATCCTTCACCACGGTCTTCAAGAACACAGCAAGTTTGCGCACGATGGCATCTCTGTTCTTAAGGGCTTCGTCTTGAATCCCAAGAATGAACTTTACTTGCTGTTCATTGAAATACTGCGTCATGAGGAGCACAGCGGAATCATCACCTTCCCCTTGAATTACGAACAGGTCATGGCCTTTATCAGTGGCCCGCACAAAGAGTCCACTGCGGTACGTAAAGCCAAGGGTCTTGATGGCAGACCTAAAGTCTGCACTCTTGTACTCCGTGGTCAACTTCAAAGGAATCCCGGAGGTCAGATTGTATCTCTTCTTGAGAACCGAGTAGTCAACACCAACTACGCGCTCCTTAGTAGCGCGTTTCACGAGGCCTTGCTTGGTGAGCTTCTTTACGACCTGAATAGCCATTTTGCTCAAATCACGACGGGAAGCCTCGGTACGCTTTAGCATGTAGTCTTGCGTGTCTTGATTGAGATAGGAAGCCTTGGCGTCAAACGGAGCAACTCTACGCTTGATCGTATAGTTCCTCCAGATGGCAAGAGCGCAAGCCCATTGTTTGTCGAGCGTAGTCCCTGCGTCCTTGCAGACCTTACCGTACTTGCGAATAAACTCAGGCCACAGTTCCAGTGCTTTGGGGTTGATGTTGGGAGGCCAGTTGGCTGCACTGGGGGCCTTCTCATAGCTGGTTTTCTTATCCGATTTGAGGCCAGCATTTTTACCTGAGGTGGGAGCCGCAGTGATGACGCCCTGTGCCTGTGTATTCCCTCCCTCTGTACCACTAGCGGAGGCTTCACTGCGCGTGGACTCCAAGAAATCAGCGTAGTCCTCGGTTAGGGGCTGCGGTACTTCGTCAGGGCGATCATTGTGAACTTCCGGCACAGGCATTACGTTGTCATGACCGGAATTAGCACTTTCCTGACCATCTTCACTTTTCACGAGGTCTTTTGCGTGCTTATTGTCGTTACCTACTTTGAAAAGCAAGGGCTTAGGCACCTTAGGTGTCACGAACTTGGTTTGACCATGAGCCAAGTTCGTAGGGACGTAGCCGTTCTCCAAACTACGCTCATTCATGAGGTCATCCCAAATAAGAGAATGACCTGCTTTCAACACGGTAATTTTCATCGTCGACATATGGATGACCTCCAGTGGTCTTACTCTTACACAGTCAGTATATAACAACCTGCTCCTGCTATGTCCACAGGATTTACAATGTATTGGTTCTATAGATCAGCTGCTAAGGACTCACGCTATTTCAGGGAGTTCTTCGAGAAGGCACACATCAGCTACAAAGTAGTCGTACCCTTCGTCATTTTGTAGACAGCGAAGGGATGCCACGGGTTCTCCGCTCTGCGTGGCAATAATGAACTCCCTAGTAAACGGGGTCTTGACTACGGTGATGTCACGGAGGGGCTGACCTAGCATGAGCCGAAGCTCACTGCGTATGTCCCCTACAAGTCCTTGCGCATTGGCTGAAAAGGCTTGAAGAGTGGAGTCCACTGTAGCCGTAGCTACGAGCCCTAAATAGTTTTCTTGACTCCCTCTTCCAAAAAATACGACCCCCACACCTTCTATTTTAAAGTCAATGGTCATTTTTTGCAAGAGTACATTTGCTCTTGACTTTAAAATGCGCAAGGCTTCACGAGTTTCAGTATTCGGGGATACCACAGGTTTTACCCGCGGTATTACGGAAGCCTTGGTGACTACCGTTGATTGGAGTTGCACTCCGTGTATCTCAGTTATGCGTCCCATAAGCCTGTGTTCCTCCTACCGTCTGCACACTCTATTCTATTCAGCTGTCCTACTCTTCTTTGGACTTCTTGGATTTAGACTTCTTAGCGACTGCTTTCTTATTGGCATCCGCTATGGTTTTCTTCTGCCTTTGAATGGAGTTCCGTATAGATTCAACGCGATCCCTAGCATTCTTTTGAGTTTCAGGCTTGGCGTGCTTGCGCTGTAAATCGCTGACCTTCTTACGGGCTTCCGTCAGTCTCTTCTGAGTGTCGGATAATCTTTTGCGGCGTTCCGTCTGTTTCTTGTCAAATTCGGCATCTGCACAGACACTTACGTATACGGTAGCCTTTACTATGGTGTGCATAGACATAGACTTGGTTCTCCTTGTTGCCGTGTACTTACAAATAAAACTGGGGGCAGCTTCCACCACCCCCAGCGTTTTCAGCCACGAGCCTCAGCGAAGCCCGATACGTACACAGAGTATATAAGCTCTATATTTCCACACTGGTCCTACTGGTTTGTAAGGACATCGACAACTTGTTGCTCTATTTCGGCGTGCTGTGCCTCGACATCGGCGGCGAAAGACTTGAGCATCTCGGAGAATGCTTTCTTGACGGCTCTCTTATCGGAAGCCTCAAGCTCTAAGTCCTTCGTTGTGGACGCTATAAGACCGGACAGGTTAATAAGCATCTGTGATATGCCGGGTTCTATGGCGTCCTTCATGACTGCTGCCGCCAGCTCTTTGAAGTTGTAGGCTTGGTCGAGTTGCGACATCAAGGACTGAGCTTGTGACATCAAGTTGGTCAGGGCATAGGCTTGACCTTGCGTAGGTCTGTGCTTAAACAAACCCTCCATGATGCCGATAGCGTCTTCCGTGGAGTCCAACATGGCTTCCAGACGAGAGCGGTTAGAATCAAACCCCTCACCCTCTTTCTTGCGCGTGGCAAAGACTGAGAGTTCCATGAGTTCATCCGAAGTCTTGTACGACTTACCGCTGGACTCCGAATCCCCACTATTATCGGAGTCTTCCTCATCAGTGTCTCGTGGCTTCTTATCTTTGTTGAAACGGGACGACCCACGTGACCCCGACGTTAGCTTGGCTCGTGAGGACTTCTTCTTGTGTCCTCTCGATGATTCTTCGCGTGAATCCTCATCGTCTTCTGTGTTCACACTAGAATCCTCCAAGCTTTCCGAGTTATCCTCAGCCTCTTCATACGAACTCCCTACGGCTTTCCGTAGCTTCAAAGGCTTGACGACTTGGGAGCTCTGGGAGTTAGAACGTGAACGAGAGCCAACAACAAACTTCAAGGCCATTATGTAGCCCTCCTATTTCCCTTTGTGTTTTCTTACTTATAAGCACCCGTTTGGTTCACGACTTCCTTCCAGCGCGGGCCGTAGGCACGAGTTAAGTACTCGATGACCTCGTCCACATTGGACGCAGCTTCCATAGGAACCACGGTAAGGGCTGCATCTACGGGAATCTCGGAATCAATGGTGGAGCCGTTGGCTTCCACGGAAACCTTAAGGGTGTCCGCCTTGACTTCGGTTACGCGCCCCACTTCAATGAAAGGCACGCCTTCATCACCGGAAAATCCGATGAACCGCACGTATGCACCAGCCTCAATAGGCATACGGAACTCTTCGATGGAAGCCCGCATTTCGGGAAGAACCGAACGTGCGCTCATGGCTGCACGCAGTACGCCTTCAACGTCTTCGCCGTTGTTCCGCACCAAGTAGTCCTTACCATTGATGTTCTTGCGATCCCAAGTACAACCAAGGGTCTGGTCAAGGAACACAGTGGCACTGGCGTTCATGCAAACCTTGTTGGTGTCCTGCGGGTCGAAGGCTTCCATGAGAAGGGCCGCTTTGTGAGCCACAATGGACGCATAGTGCAAGCCATAGGCGTCACTACCGGCAGAACGTGAGAACGATGCCGCAATGGGAATCAGCTTGTTGTCTGTGGACGCAAACACGAAGGACTTCGCGTCTTCCAAGCCAATGGGCCCGTGCGAAGCCAAGACTAGGCGCGCACTGCGGTCGCCTAGCGTGCTGTAGGCCATCAACATGCAGTCCGTGACTCCCGCCTCTTCACATTTGGATTCAAAACTGGCGAGGATACGATCCGCAGCACTAACGCGGTTACGAGCATACATCATGTCTTCCCGGGGTACACGATTTTTGTACATAAAACAATCTCCTTGTGATGATACAAAGCTGAAAAAGTTTCCGCAAAAGTACCTACTTTGCGCTTTAGCTGAACTCGTTCCTTGATTCTCGCTACCGTAGCTGTTTCCGCCTTGTCTCCTCCTGTATACCCAAATCTAAGGCTTCCAAGTCGTTCATGGCGTCCACATCGACCACGATACGTTGTGCACTGCCGAACAACCATTCGGGCACCGTCATATCGTGTAGGATGTCATAACCACGGGCTTCGTAAGCCCCTACACGCAAGTCTTCGGGTAGCGTCTTGAGCTTGGATTTGTGAAACACAAAGGTACCTTTGACGGTAAGACGCTCCCCTACTGATGTAACCTTGGACTTTAAGAGATTAAGGTTACCCTCAACGGTAACATTGTTACCTATGGTGCGAACGTTGGTACCCCGCAGAAAAAGGTTGGAGGTAAACGTACATCCATCGGGTATAAAGGTAATGTTCTTGTTGAAGCGAATTTCACCGACCGTCATGTCACGCGGTAGTGTCTCGATTTCCTTGCCTAGGGTTAGCGTGCTACCCACATAGAGTCCACGCGGCAGGGTTCTTATCTTTGAACCCGTTAAGTCAAGGTTACCACTAATCTTGAAGTTTTTGGGGAGTTCAGTTGCTTTAGGGTACTGTTTTCTGACTACGAGACTGCCCGTATACACGGGTGGGATGAACTCGTAGACACTGATGAACTTTACGGCTTCGACGGGAATCTTGGTACTGGTGTCGAATACCACGGTCTGGCGTTTCATTACTAGAGTTCCTCCTACTAGTCCTCAAGTTCTTCGACCTTTATATCATATATGAAGTCAGCACCATCACCGTCAATGAAGAATTTAGTGCCTCCATTCTCGTGGGGATCAACGATGACATCAAAACTGTGTCCATCTTTGGTGTTCTCTCTTATGAGTTCAAGGAGACGAAGAATCTCTCCTTCGTAATCCGTCATTTTTAAGCAAACGCTTAGTTTACCCCTGTGACCTTCTGTACTTGCCTTCACCGTGGAGGCCAGAAGTCCCGCTTCAAGGTCTTCGTCAAAAGACTTGCGCTCTTCAGCTTTTGTAGGCGTACCCTCATTGGGTAGGGTAAACACATCTTCTATAGATTCAAGGTCATCAGCTATGTCGCCTGTGATGCGTTGATGTACGGACTTCATCGTTTTAGGTACACCCTGCGCCGGTAGAGGCGTACATTGCACTACAACTCTTTGTTTCTTCATACTCTCTCCAAAAAATCTTTGGACTTACGTAGTTTCACATCCCACTCATAAGCAAGCAAGTCATCCCACTGTGTATCCCCATAAATGCGTTGAAATACAATAGGATTACCTTTTGCTCTCCACACTCCAAGGATTCTATGAGAACCTGCGTACCCAATAGGACAAGTCACCGCAAAGGAGTTAGCTAGTGTACTACCGGAATTAAAGATTCCTGATAGCTTCCCTATGGCTTTACTTAGTAAACCTACGGTTTGCCGCCTACGCTTATAAAACCTTGAAGTTTTGGTGCTTCTTTGATAATCCAGTATATTGAAAGCCCATGCGTTTACGGTGTCTCTATAGTAGTCAAACCATGTTTCAACACGAGGCTTACACTGGACTTCCACAGAATCTAAGATTGCGGTAAGCACCAAATCATAGATAGGCGCAAGTGCACGGTCTGTATATGTTATGTGGTTTCCATAAGAAACCCTCAAGTTTAGTGTATCTATTAAAGATTCTAAGTAGTAAAGGATGTCTTCATCAATAGCTATGTGTGAGGAACTCATCTCTATAGAACACAGTATGACTATGCCCTCACTGCTCAAGGGTCGTAACCATGTGGAATAACAATGAGCAACCTCAACACTATCAGTCAAATAAGTTCCGTCGACTGCGGCTTTCCATACGGAATCATCGAAATTACGTGATAAGGCATAACCTCCCCATAAGCCTTTCTTCAATATACTCCTAAGGTTTACTGGGCTTGTACCGTGCCAACTGAATCTTTTCATTTCCGATAGTCTTTAACCCATTGCCAGTAGAAATCTGGACTAAAGTGCAGTTCTCCTGCTGACCGTGCCCAAAATAGTCTTTCAGCTCGTGGGCCCCTATATGTTTTCAAGAACTCCTTAGCGGTTTCTTCTGTAAGCACCATATCACGAGGTATATTTATAGGTACCTGTACGTACTTTAGCCCCAAGACGGCAATAGTGCCTACATAAGTAACTTCAACGGGTTCCAGTGCCCAATACTCATGAGTAATATGAGCATCTTCTACTTCCTCTGAGCTAGGATACCTGCCCTGTGGTACGTAATCACATGCGTAGACACGAAATCTGTGTTTAGTGAGGCCTGCAATACCAGATAAGCAATCACTTATGCAGGGTGCCATGCACACCCGCGGTGTTTTGCCGTCTTCGTACTCGTGCGTTACAGCGTAGTTATCTGGTATTCTGGGCTCCAATGTGCTCAGAAGAGGGCCCTTATCAGGAGACAAGTGATATAGTTTCCAGCGATTACGCACGTACCTACTGGTTTTGCGTTCACGCCTAAGCCTGGAGTACTTATGCATAACGTGTAGCCTTACTTCATGGTAATAACGGGACGCGGAAGCGGTATACCTTCAAAGGTACGGTTAATACGTCCCCAAGCCTGACCAACGGTAGGAATACTAAGACCAAGGTGACCAACGTTAGACCTAGTGTAAATCTGAGCCTTCTTGAAGACGGGTATGGTAGCTTGTAAGTAGTCCCAAATACGGCCTAGTTCGGCTTCAATGTATTGAGTCCTATCCACGCTTAACGTAACACTCTGGTGGCTAAAGTCGAATGCACTGTCACCCTCGGCTAAGAATTGTGCCCTTAGTGCGCTGTACTTGGCGGCTTCCATAAGCAACCATTTGTTCTGGGCAAAGTCAGTATTCCATGTAGTGAGTGTCCACTGAGTATAGATACCTATGGTGTTGATAAGCTGAGGGGCTTGCCTGTAGTGGAACACCAAGTCGCTGTCCCTGTAGCCTTGGTAAAGGTCAACGTCTTTCATGACCTTATCCAAGTACATGCGCATATATGATGCGGCCTGCATGTCATCAAGGGTAGCGCAGTACACGGGTTGCGTGAACGTATTCTGAGTACCCCCGGTTTCAAAGTTCCAGCAGGATAAGTATTCGGTACCACCTACCAGTGTATTAGCGGGTATCGTAGTGCTGTATATACTGTACTCGCTATAGACTCCTGTGTCTACAGGAACTCCACGCCAGACTTCAACAGCATCTCCACTGGGGCTGCTAGCCCCGGAGTACAGTATACACTCAACGTTGCGCGGCTGTACAGGAAACGGCATGGACAGTGACAAGCTGGTGAAGGGCAACGTAATCTTTTGGTGCTCTTTGGTACCCGTTATGTTGAAGCTAGGATGAGCTACATCAAAGCCTTCACGGTAGTAATGCTTTTGCCTAAACGTGTCCTCGAGTACCCATTCTATGCTGTACGTTTCCTTCTCTTGACTTAGC
>ENA-UEQW01000194-UEQW01000194.1-human-gut-metagenome-genome-assembly--contig:-NODE-194-length-59793-cov-9.270246_pt1 | contig 59793 bp, 50 predicted proteins | sample MGYA00242947_ERZ507947 | MGnify/ENA primary metagenome ERZ507947 (study PRJEB26167, sample SAMN06115421) | human gut metagenome | host: Homo sapiens | place: China:Guizhou | collected 2015-03-17... | reverse complement strand
TGGTTTCACCCGAGCGTACAACGAGAAAATCAGAAGCAGCGAAGCTGCGGCGCTACGAAGTAGCGGGATTTTCGAGTCTGAAAGAGGATTGCGATAAGGAGGTTTCACCCGAGCGTAGTTTGTCATGCATCAAAGATGCATGATGCGGTCTCAGCCCATTGCCGCAGGCAATTATGCATGGGCTGAGGTTCCCGTAGAGAAAATCAGAAGCAGCGAAAATAAATTATAAATAAGAAAAAAGGAATCCCGCGAAATGTGCAGAAAAATATAAATAGGGAGTTTCGGTCTTGTGTTTTTTGGAGAAAGGAAAACTATATGACGATCAGAGAAAATCTGGAACAAATGGAATGCACTAATTTAAGCCCCTATGCCTGTCTGAGCAAAAATTCCAAGGGCAGGGAGCGGGAGGAGAAGCAATGTGATATCCGGCCGGTTTTCCAAAGGGACAGAGACAGGATTCTGCATTCCAAGTCCTTCAGGCGCCTGAAGGATAAAACGCAGGTATTCCTGACGCCGGAAGGCGACCATTACCGTACACGTATGACGCATACGCTGGAGGTTTCCCAGAATGCACGTACCATTGCAAAGGCACTTCGGCTGAATGAAGATCTGGTAGAGGCGATTGCGCTTGGACATGATCTGGGGCATACGCCATTCGGACATGCAGGCGAGAGAGCACTGAACAGCGTCTGCCCGCTGGGGTTTGTACATAGTGAGCAGAGCGTTCGTACTGTTGAGGTACTGGAAAAGAACGGACAGGGACTGAACCTGACATATGAAGTGCGTGATGGAATCCGTAATCACCAGACGAGCTGTATGCCATCGACACTGGAAGGTAAGATCGTCCGGATGTCGGATAAGATCGCGTATATCCACCATGACATGGACGATGCGATCCGCGCAGGGATCCTGACGGATGCGGATGTGCCAAAGAGCATCGGCGATGTGATCGGTTATACGCTTGGAGAGCGGCTGGATCACTTTATCCATGATATTGTGACAAACAGCGCGGGAAAGGATGACATTATCATGTCGGAGCCGGTAGCAAATGCGATGAAAGAGCTGCGTGCCTTCATGTTTGAGAATGTTTACCAGAATCCGGTAGCCAAAAGCGAAGAGAGCAAGGCAGAAAATCTCATCATTACTCTGTACGAATATTATTTGAAAAATATGGATCTGATCCCACGGGATATGCTGAATTTAATGGATCGCGACGGAACACCGAAGGAGCAGATCGTTTGTGATTATGTAGGAGCCATGACAGACCGTTTTGCGATCGCAAAATATGAAGAAATTTATATTCCGAAAACGTGGCATGGTTAAGTTGGTGATAAAATGTATTATTCTGATGAACTGGTAGAAGAAGTCAGACAACGAAATGATATAGTAGATATTATCTCGGGCTATGTGAATCTGAAGAAAAAGGGCGGTAATTATTTCGGACTGTGTCCGTTCCACAATGAGAAGTCAGCCTCCTTTTCCGTCAGCCCCGGGAAACAGATGTATTACTGCTTCGGCTGCGGAGCGGGCGGTAATGTATTTACCTTTATCATGAATTATGAGAATTACACCTTTGCGGAAGCGATCAAGCTGTTGGCAGACCGGGCGGGGATCGCATTGCCGGAGATCGAGGATTCCAAAGAGGCAAGAGAGAAGGAAAACCGCAGAAAGACGCTTCTGCAGATCAATAAGGAAGCTGCGACTTACTTTTATTATCAGCTGCGTGCACCACAGGGGCGTGTGGGGCTGGATTATCTGAAGGGCAGACAGCTCAGTGATGAAACAATGAACCGGTTCGGACTGGGCTATTCCAATAAGACAAGCAATGATCTTTGCCAGTATCTGCGACATAAGGGCTATCCGGATGAACTGATCCGGGAGTCGGGCGTTGCGGTATTCAATGAAAAATATGGCATGAGTGATAAATTCTGGAACCGGGTGATGTTTCCGATTCAGGATGTCAATCATCGTGTGATCGGCTTTGGCGGCCGTGTGATGGGAGAAGGAGAGCCGAAGTATCTAAACTCACCGGAGACACCGGTATTTGACAAGAGCCGGAATCTGTATGGACTGAATTTTGCCAGAACGGCAAGACAGGATAATATCATTTTGTGTGAGGGCTATATGGATGTCATAGCCATGCACCAGGCAGGTTTTACACAGGCGGTCGCTTCGCTGGGAACAGCATTTACAAGCGGACAGGCAAATCTGCTCAGGCGATATACGGAAAACGTTATTTTGTCATATGACAGTGACGGAGCGGGTGTGAAAGCGGCACTGCGTGCGATCGGCATTTTAAAAGAGGCAGGCTTGACCGGTAAGGTGCTGAATCTGGAGCCGTATAAAGACCCGGATGAATTTATGAAAAATCTGGGACGGGAAGAATTTGCAAAACGTCTATTGCAGGCGGAGAATACCTTTTTCTTTGAACTTAGGATGATGCAGAAGCAATATGATCTCTCCGATCCGGAAGCAAAGACGAAGTTTTACAATGAGATCGCAAAGAAGCTGTGTGGTTTTTCCGAGGAAGTGGAGAGGGAAAATTATACAGAGGCTGTGGCGGAAAAGTATAATATCAGCATGGAAAGTTTGAAAAAGCTTGTCACAGGCTATGCGGCAAAGATGGGCATGGCCGCTGAGGTCATACGGCCGAAACAGCCCGTGCAGCAGAAAAACACGCCGAAGGAGCAACAAGAGAATGTACAGAAGCTGCTCCTGACATGGCTGGTGGAAGAACCGCATCTGTATAAAAAGATCAAAAAATATATTACGCCGCTTTCTTTTACAAATGAATTGTACAGGCAGGTTGCACAGGAACTGTTCCCAAAGCTGGAAGAGGGAAAACCAAATCCGGCGGCGATCATCAGCCGGTTTTCACAGGAAGAAGAACAGCGCGAGGCGGCATCTTTATTTAATACAAAGCTGCCCTATATGCAGCAGGATATGGAGTCGCAGTCACAGGTGCAGGAAAGAGAAAAAGCGTTTCATGATATTGTTGTCAAAGTAAAGCGGAATGCCTACGAACACGATCTGAAAGCATCTGGGTCCGATATGGAGGCACTTTCCCGTGTTATTTCGGGCAGACAGGAGCTGGATGAGCTTGAAAAAACGCATATTTCTTTTGATTAAGGTTAAAATAGATACATAAATGGAAGGATGGAAAAAAGATGGACGAAAACACACAGGCAAGACTGGATGAAAAACTGAAAGAGGTTTTGGCACTTGCCAAGAAAAAGAAAAATGTTCTGGATTATCAGCAGGTAGTGGATTCTTTCGCTGAGCTTTCGTTAGAGGATGATCAGCTTGACAAGATTGTAGAATATCTGGAGCACAACGGAGTGGATGTGCTGCGCATTACCGATGATGATGAGCCGGATGAAGAAATGCTGCTGGCAGAGGAGGATGAGGTAGATGTTGAAAATATCGACCTTTCTGTTCCGGACGGTGTCAGCATTGAGGATCCTGTCCGTATGTATCTGAAGGAGATCGGTAAGGTACCGCTCCTGAGTGCGGAGGAAGAAATCGAGCTTGCCAAGAAGATGGAAGAGGGCGATGAAGAGGCAAAGAAGAAATTAGCAGAGGCTAACCTCCGTCTGGTTGTCAGCATTGCAAAGCGTTATGTAGGACGTGGTATGCTGTTCCTTGACCTGATCCAGGAAGGTAATCTTGGTCTGATCAAGGCAGTTGAAAAATTTGACTATCGCAAAGGATATAAATTCTCGACGTATGCTACATGGTGGATCCGTCAGGCGATCACAAGAGCCATTGCCGATCAGGCAAGAACGATCCGTATCCCGGTGCATATGGTGGAAACGATCAATAAACTGATCAGAGTCAGCAGACAGCTTTTGCAGGAGCTTGGACGTGAACCTACGCCGGAAGAGATCGCAAAGGAAATGAATATGCCGGTAGACCGTGTGCGAGAGATTTTAAAGATATCTCAGGAACCGGTTTCTCTGGAAACACCGATCGGTGAAGAGGAAGATTCTCATCTTGGCGATTTTATTCAGGATGATAATGTGCCTGTACCTGCAGATGCAGCAGCATTTACACTGCTCAGAGAGCAGCTCAATGAGGTGCTTGATACATTGACAGAGCGTGAGCAGAAGGTACTCAAGCTTCGTTTTGGTCTGGACGACGGACGCGCCAGAACACTGGAAGAGGTCGGACGTGAGTTCAATGTCACAAGAGAGCGAATCCGTCAGATCGAGGCAAAAGCACTGCGTAAGCTCCGTCATCCGAGCAGAAGCCGTAAGCTGAAGGATTATCTGGATTAATGATGGAAACAGTAAGTTTATCAAACCGTCTTCAGACGGTAGCGGATATGGTAACAGGCAGGCGGGTAGCAGATATTGGCTGCGATCACGGCTTTGTGTCCATTTATCTGGTGCAGGCAGGAAAAGCGGATCATGTACTGGCTGCTGATGTCAGACCGGGGCCTTTGTCGCGGGCACAGCAGCATATCAAAGAGGTACAGCTTACTCCATACATAGAAACAAGGCTTTCGGACGGTCTTGCCGGGGTAACACCGGAGGACCGGGTCGACACGGTGATTCTGGCGGGCATGGGCGGACGCCTGATGCGGCGGATTTTGGGAGAGCTGGACAGGCTTCCGGTTCAGGAGCTTGTGCTGCAGCCACAGTCGGAATGGGAAGAACTGCGAGCTTTTCTGTACGAGCAGGCATATTTGATCGTAGAAGAGAATATGGTGCTGGAAGAGGGAAAGTATTATCCGGTTCTGCGCGCAGTCAGAAAAGAGACGGCAGCGAAAGATCAGATTGCATTTATTGAGGCGTGCGAAAATCTGCCGGCGGAAAAAAGACAGGTCATGCATGCATTCGGACCATATCTGATGCAGGAGAAAAATGAGCAGCTTGTCAGCTATATCCAAAAGGAACAACAGAAATTCACAAAAATACTGAAAACAATAGAGCAGCATCAGAGCAGTTCTGATGAGGCGGTCAGCAGAAAGAAGATGCTGGATCTGGCAGCAGCCATGCTGGATCTTGCATAAAGAAAACAGGAGGGTATATGCGCTGCGCAGATGTGATACGGAAACTGGAAGAACTGTCTCCGCTTGCTTATGCGGAAAGCTGGGATAATCCCGGACTTCTGGCGGGCAGAACGGATAAGGAGATCAAAAGGATCTACATAGCTGTCGATGCGACGACGGAAGCGATCGCGGAAGCGGAAAGCGTTGGTGCAGATATGCTTCTGACACACCATCCGCTTATTTTTAAAGGGATCAAAAAAGTAAACAGTGAGGATTTTATCGGCAGACGGATCTTAACGCTTCTGCAGGCCGATATGTGCTATTATGCCATGCACACCAATTTTGATGTGATGGGAATGGCGGATGCGGCGGCGGATGAACTGAAGCTGCAGAACAGAGAGGTACTGGATATTACCTTTGAAGATGATATCGCCAAGGAGGGATTTGGAAGATTGGGGGATCTGCCATATCCGATGACGGTTGATGAATGTGCTGCTTATGTCAAGGAGCGTTTCCATCTGCAGGCGGTAAAGGTATTCGGACAGGGCAGCCAGCAGCTTGTCCGGGCAGCAATTTCGCCGGGCTCCGGCAAATCCATGATCGCACCAGCGATCGGAAAGGGCGCAGATGTGCTGATCACCGGTGATATCGACCATCACGAAGGGATTGACGCGGTAGAGCAGGGCATGGCGGTCATTGATGCAGGACATTATGGGCTGGAGAAGATTTTTGTGCCGTATCTGCAGGAATATCTGAAAAGAGAAACAGAAGGTATCGAGATCATAACACAGGGCAAAGCGGATCCGTTCCGTATCCTGTAAGGTAATGGGAGGTAGCAAAATGCTGCATATCAAATATGACGGTAAGATATATGAATACGCAGAAGGAACGACGTATGAAGAGATCGCAAAGGATTTCCAGAGCAAATATGCTGCAAGGATCGCACTTGTGATCGCAAACGGAAAGATCCGGGAGCTTTTGAAAGCACCGGAGCGTGATACGGAGATTTCCTTTTTGACATATGCGGATGATGCGGGACACAAGTCTTATGTCAGAACCGCAACCATGGTACTGATGCGTGCCATGTATGACATTCTGCCTGAGGTGCATCCGGATCAGATAAAGGTGGAATTTTCAATCGGAAAGGGGTATTATATCAGTGTCAGAGGCGTCAATCTGACAGACGCGATCGTGGCGAAAGCGGAAACACGTATGCGCGAGCTTGTGGAGCAGGCAGAGCCGATCCATAAGCAGGCGATGCCAAAGGATGAAGCAATCGCTTTGTTTGTGCAGATGCATATGGACGATAAGGTGAAGCTGTTCCGTTACAGACGCAGTTCTATGATCAATGTATATAATATGGGCAGCTATTATGATTATTATTACGGCTATATGCTGCCACACGCAGGGTATGTACCGCATTTTTCCCTGCAGGCATATGAAAGCGGTATGATCTTGAATCTGCCGGATAAGGAAGATCCGGAGGCTGTTTCGCCGTTTGAACCGAGAAAGCAGCTTTTTACAACGCTTTCCCAGGCAACGGACTGGGGCTTGAAGCTGGGGATCGATACGGTCGGAGATCTGAACGATCAGATCTGCGAAGGAAAGCTGAATGATCTGATCCTGGTGCAGGAAGCACTGCAGGAGCGCCGGATCGGTGAGATCGCAAAGGATATTGCAAGCCGTGACGGTGTAAAGTTTGTGATGATCGCAGGACCTTCTTCCAGTGGAAAGACGACATTTTCACACAGACTGTCCATTCAGCTGCGCACGCTTGGGTTAGTACCACATCCGATCGCACTGGATGATTATTTCAAAAACAGATCCGAAACACCGCGTGATAAGAACGGCGATTATAATTTTGAATGTCTGGAAGCACTGGACGTAGAGCAGTTCAATAAAGATATGAGTGATCTGCTGGCAGGCAGGGAGGTAGAACTTCCGACCTTTAATTTTAAAACCGGAGTGCGGGAATACAGAGGCAATGTAAAGAAGCTGGGCGAGGAAGATATCCTTGTACTGGAAGGTATCCATGGACTGAATGATGCCATGTCGTATTCTCTGCCGAACAGCAGTAAGTATAAGATCTATATCAGCGCACTTACCAGCCTGAATATAGATGAACATAACCGGATCCCGACGACAGACGGCAGACTGATCCGCCGTATGGTCAGGGATGCACGTACCAGAGGCGCATCTGCAAAGAGAACGATCCAGATGTGGCCGAGTGTCAGAAAGGGAGAAGAGGAAAATATTTTCCCATATCAGGAAAAAGCAGATGCCTTCTTTAACAGTGTGCTGATCTATGAGCTGGCAGTACTGAAACAGTTTGCGGAACCGCTTTTGTTTAATATCACGGAAGAGGAACCGGAATATTATGAGGCAAAGAGACTGTTGAAATTCCTCGAATATTTTTTAGGGGTCAGTACGGAACATCTGCCCAATAATTCCATTGTAAGAGAGTTTGTGGGTGGCAGTTGTTTTCCCGTGTAGTAAGGAGGAACCCACGAAGTGGGAGGACAATCCCACGATATGCGAAATATGATTTAATATGATAAATAAGCAAGTAGGACAAATGATCGCGGCTGCCAGACCGAAAGGCGGCAGACGAGGAAAGTCCGGGCTTCACAGGGCAGGATGCCGGATAACGTCCGGTGGAGGCGACTCCAAGGCAAGTGCAACAGAAATATACCGCCGGGATCTCCCGGTAAGGGTGGAAAGGCAGCTTAAGAGACTACCGCCCTGCTGGTAACAGCAGGGGCACATGTAAACCCCATCCGAAGCAAGACCGAGCAGAGAACGATGCAGCGGCCCGTTGCGTTCTCAGGTAGGTTGCTTGAGCCTGCTGGCAACAGCAGGTCTAGATAGATGATCATTCAACGACATAACCCGGCTTACCGTCCTGCTTGCTTTTTTATAAAGTATTTAACAAAGGACAAGAACATGTTATTCAATTCACTGGCGTTTGCCATATTTCTTCCGATTGTCTTTTTTTTATATTGGGCACTTCCAAGTAAATACCGTTCTTTTTTTCTGCTTATTGTCAGCTACTATTTTTATATGAGCTGGAATGTCAAATATGTCGTACTCATTCTGTTTACAACCGTGCTGTCTTATGGCTGTGCAAGGCTGCTTGAAAAATACCCTGCACACAAAAAGCTGTTTTTATGGCTGACGGTCGCAGCATGCATGAGTGTTTTATTTTTTTTCAAATATTACAATTTCTTTGATCTGACGATCGTACGGATTCTCCAAAAATGTGCGATCCCGGTGCAGGCGCATACGCTTACCCTGTTGTTACCTGTGGGTATTTCTTTTTATACCTTCCAGACGCTCAGCTATGTGATCGATGTATATCGGGGAGAAGTGGAAGCAGAGCGTAATTTCTTTACCTATGCTGCTTTTATTTCCTTTTTTCCACAGCTTGTGGCAGGACCTATTGAGCGTACAACGAATTTACTGCCGCAGATCAAGGGGGAGCATACCTTTCACCGGGAAGATGCAGTATATGGACTGAAGCTGATGGCATGGGGTTTTTTTAAGAAACTTGTGATCGCTGATAATCTTGCAGTATATGTGGATCTGGTTTTTGACACGCCGCAGTACTATCCGGGCTTTGCCATGCTGCTTGCAGCCTTTTTCTTTACGATACAGATTTACTGCGATTTTTCCGGATATTCGGATATTGCGATCGGAACGGCAAAGCTGTTTGATATCAGGCTGATGCAGAATTTTAACAGTCCGTATTTTGCAGCCTCTGTCAAGGAGTTCTGGAGCAGATGGCATATTTCTTTATCCACCTGGTTTCGGGACTATGTCTATATCCCGCTTGGCGGTAACAGAGTCGGAAAGCTGCGGCACTGTGCAAATCTGCTTGTGACGTTTCTGGTGAGCGGACTCTGGCATGGCGCTGCCTTTACCTATATTATCTGGGGAGGACTTCATGGTATGCTGCAGATTCTGGAAAACAGTATTCCACTGTTTCGGGCACATATCAGACGCGTCAAAGAGGGGACAGAGAAGAAGGGCGTTCTGGTCATCAGCAGACTTGTGACATTTTTCCTCGTGATGCTGGCATGGGTCTTTTTCCGGGCCGGGTCGGTATCACAGGCAGTATATATCCTGCGGGATATGTGGACAGGCATAGGGCATCCGCTTTCTTACCTGCGGACAGGCTTTGCGGGACTCGGACTGACACTGCGGACGGCTCTGGAACTGGCTCTGCCGCTTGCTTTGCTGGCTGTTTATGACGCCTGTAGTCTGCATGCAGATCCGATCCGCAAGACAGAGACGTGGAAACCGGTGCTTCGCTGGAGCTTTTATTATGGATTTATGCTCCTCGTGATCCTGCTGGCATCGTTTAATGCACAGGAATTTGTATATTTCCAATTTTGAGGTAACAGAAATGATGTGGAAAGAAATCGGTAGTATTGTCAAAAAGTTAATATTGCTTTTGTTTCCTTTCTTTCTCCTTCTGCCGCTGTATTGCATGCTTTTTCCGGAAAACTATCTGGATGGGGAGTATGCGATGTACAGGCAGCAGCAGGATTATGTGCAGGGTAAAACGGGTACTGCTGCAAGGGTACTGATCGTCGGTGATTCCCGCACAAAGGCGGGCATGGATCCAGCGCTTCTCTGGGAAGGCAGCTATAATATTGCACTGGGCGGGACAACGCCGATCGAGGGCTATTATGCGCTGAAGGAATATATCGAAACACACGCGGATGATCTGCCGCAGACGGTTGTGATCGCGTATGCGCCGATGCATTATATGGATGTGGATACATTATGGACAAGATGCATTTATTTTCATACGCTGCGCAGTGAGGACTTTTCGGATCTGGTATCACGTGCAAAAAGTTTTCAGGACACGGAGCATATTCTGATCGGCCACTGCAGACTGGAATATCTGCAATATAAATTCTATATGCCGAATAAATATGCAACGGCTTTGAAAAAAGCGGTATTCTGTGGACGCAGACAGGAAAACCTTCAGAAATATGCACAGGTGGAAGCAGACAGTGGGCATACCTATTATGGAACGGCAGACCATTCGGATGATGTGGACGGAGAAGCCAAGGTCAGTGACTTTAGTGCTTCCGACATCATTACAGCTTATCTGACGCAGATGTTTCTTCTGTGCAGGGAAAACAACATACAGGTGATCTTAGAGCAGACACCGGTCAATGAGACTTCTTATAAAATCTTTACACGGGAGTTGAAAGATCATTATCGCGGTTATATGGCGAATCTGGTGCAGGAGTTTCCGGATGTGCTGTTTTACCCTGATTTTTACTGTTATCCGAATGACTGCTTCGGGGATGCGGATCACCTGAATAAAAAGGGCGTGGAGGCTTTCTGCGGATACTTGAAAGAAAAGTATCCACAGCTATAGGGGCAGAATGCAATCGACAGGAATTCTGTCTGTGATCTGTCGGAAAACAAAAAAGGACTTGCAGAATTTTGACAGGTGTGCTAGTATGTACTCACATGCTTTAAAGCGTTGAAGCATGAAAGAGAAAAGAAAGGAAGTAGATTACAATGGCACAGAAGGGAAACTTGATGACAGTTCGTACTGACGTCAAGGTATTAGATGCAACAATCAGAGACGGAGGACTGGTGAACGGCTTTTATTTTACGGATGAGTTTGTAAATGAACTGTATCGTACAAATGTAAAAGCGGGCGTTGACTATATGGAATTCGGCTATAAGGCATCTAAGGATATGTTCGATGTCAATAAATTCGGCAAGTGGAAATTCTGTGATGAAGACGATATCCGTGCGATCGTGGGAGATAACAACTCTGATCTGAAAATTTCGGTCATGGCAGATGTAGGCCGCTGCGATTACAAAAAAGATATCATTGATAGAAAAGACAGCGTGATCGATATGGTACGTGTGGCAACATACATCAATACAATGCCTGCAGCGATCCATATGATCGAGGATGCAAAGGAAAAAGGATACGAAGTTACCTGCAATATCATGGCGATCTCCAATGCGCAGGAGGCAGATCTGGATACTGCACTGAAGATGCTGGCAGAGACAAATGTAGATGGTGTATATCTTGTAGACAGTTACGGTTCTCTCTACCCGGAACAGATCCGCGCCCTCTCCGATAAATATGTGGATGCAATGGATGCAGCAGGCAAATATGTCGGAATCCATGCACACAACAACCAGCAGCTTGCATTTGCCAATACGATTGAATCCATGACAAGAGGGGTAAGTCTGCTGGATGCTACGATGAGTTCCATGGGACGTGGCGCAGGGAACTGTGCAATGGAGCTGCTGCTTGGTTTTTTGAAAAATCCGAAATACAATTTATTCCCGGTACTGAAATTTGTGGAGACACAGATGATGGCACTCAAAGAGCAGGGAGTTGTCTGGGGCTATGATATCCCATACTTCCTGACAGGCAGATTAAATCTGCATCCGTCATCAGCGATCGACTGTATGAAAGCCGGCAGAACGGATTACACAGATTTCTATACAGAGCTTTTGGACAGAAGCTGATTTTGTGTGATAGAAAAAAGAGAGAAAGCGTGAAGAAGGGTAGCGTATGCTATCCTTCTTTTTTACTGTATAGGAAATTCATTTGTTATTCCTATACAGTAAAAGCAAGCTTGCAAAGATGCGCGCATTTCATAGATTTTTTATTTGCGTAATGCTTCTAAACATATTAAAATGGTGATGTTTGGAAATAGAAAAGGAAATGGGAGAAACATGGACAAGGTATATCTGGTAGGCGTGGATACGCAAAATGACAGACAATTTGAACGTTCTATGGCAGAGCTTGCAGAGCTGGCAAATGCCTGCGAGATGGAAGTAGTGGGAAGCTGTGTGCAACACACACAGATCAATAAAGCAATTTATGTAGGACCGGGAAAACTGGAGCAGATCAGAGAAGAAGCGGAAGAACTGCAGGCAGACCTGCTTTTGTTCAATGATTCACTGACGCCGTCCCAGCTCCGGAATATTCAGGATGATACGGGAATGGCAGTCATGGATCGTACGACGCTGATTTTAGAGATTTTTGCATCCAGGGCAAAATCCAGAGAAGCAATGCTGCAGGTAGAGGTGGCAAGGCTGCAATATCTGTTGCCACGTCTTGTAGGACTGCATGATGCACTATCCAGACAGGGCGGAACGAGCGGCTCCATGAGCAGCAGAGGCAGCGGCGAGAAGAAGCTGGAGCTTGACAGAAGACGGGCACAGAGCCGCCTGACAGAGCTCAGGCGCGAGCTTGCCGAAATGGAAACGGAACGCCGGACACAGCAGAAGAAACGTGCAAGATCCGCGATCCCTCGCGTTGCACTGGTCGGTTATACCAATGCGGGAAAGTCGACGATCATGAACAGCATGGTCATGCGCTATCTGGGTGATGCGGAAAAAACGGTCATGGAAAAGGATATGCTGTTTGCGACATTGGATACAACAGTCCGCAGTATTACACCGAAGGAAAACAAGACGGTGCTCCTGTCCGATACGGTCGGTTTTATTGACAAGCTGCCACATGGTCTTGTCAAGGCATTCAGGTCTACACTGTCGGAGGCAGCAGGTGCAGATCTGCTTCTGCATGTGGTGGATTTTTCGGATCCTGATTACAAAGACCATATTGCCGTGACAAATGAAACGCTGGAGGAGATCGGTGCTGCGGATATTCCGGTTCTGATGGTATATAATAAGGTTGACCGGATGGAAGGAGCAAGTTACCCAAGGACAACTGAATCGGCAGTATATATGTCCGCAAAGGAAGAGGACGGCATAACGCTTCTGGCGGATGAAGTGCTGAAACGGGTGTATGCGGGGCATGAGATCTGTCATATGTGCCTGCCTTATGCAAGAGGAGACATCTTCTCTTATTTGAAAGAACAGGCAAATGTGCTTTCGGAAAGCTATGAGGCAGATGGCATTTCAGTGACGGTGGAATGCAGTCAGGCAGATAAAGGAAGATTTGCGGAATTTCTTGTTTGACAAGTGTGCTATAATGTGTATAGCGGCATGGGAAATCCTGTGATTTTCGGTGCAAAAGATAACTATAGTAAGAAACAGAACAAAGAAAGGTGAAGAACATGACAAAAATTGATATTGTTTCCGGATTTTTGGGAGCAGGAAAAACAACTTTGATAAAGAAACTGTTAAAAGAGGCACTGCAGGGCGAGCAGGTCGTTCTGATCGAGAATGAATTTGGTGAGATCGGTATTGACGGCGGCTTTTTAAAGGAAGCAGGTGTAGAGATCACAGAGATGAACTCAGGCTGCATCTGCTGCTCTTTGGTTGGTGACTTTGCATCAGCACTGAAGCAGGTACTGGACCAGTATCATCCTGACCGTATCCTGATCGAGCCGTCCGGTGTCGGAAAGCTTTCCGATGTCATGCGTGCGGTGGAAGGTGCAACAGGAGAAGCAGGCGTACATTTGAACAGTGCGGTTGCAGTTGTGGATGCAAAGAAATGCAAGACTTATTTAAAGAATTTTGGTGAGTTCTTCGAGAACCAGATCGAGCATGCAGGCACGATCATTTTAAGCCGTACAGGTGAAATGAGCGAGGAAAAGATCAACCAGTGTATCGGACTGATCCGTCAGCATAATGAAAAGGCAGCTATCATTACAACTCCTTGGGACGAGCTTGACGGCAAAAAGATCATGGAAGCCATCGAAGGTGCCAAGGATCTGGAAGCAGAGCTCCTGAAAGCTGTTATGGAAGAGCATGAGCATGAACATCATCATCACGACCATGACGATGAGTGCTGTCATCATGACCATGATCACGAGGAACATGAGCACCACCATGATCATGATCACGATCACGAGGAACATGAGCATCATCATGACCATGATCACGAAGAGCATGAACATCATCATGATCATGACGGACACTGCTGCTGCGGACATGACCACGGGCATGGACATCATCATGCAGATGAAGTATTTACAAGCTGGGGCATGGAAACACCGGACAAGTATACAAAGGAAGAATTACAAAATATGCTGGATGCATTAGAGGACAAAGAAAAATATGGCTTTATCCTGCGTGCAAAAGGTATGCTTCCGTCTGAGAACGGCTTTATCCACTTTGATTATGTACCGGGTGAGAGCGAGATCCGTGATGGCAGTGCAGAGTACACCGGTAAGATTTGTGTCATTGGCTCCGAACTGAAGGAAGATGCTTTAAAAGAGCTGTTTGGCAAATAAGCAGACAGAAATATGATAAGAAAGAGGAAAGAACTTATGATTCCTGTATATATGATTAACGGATTCCTGGACAGTGGTAAGACAGAATTCATCCAGTATACGATCGCGCAGCCTTATTTCCAGATGCGCGCAAAAACGCTTCTGATCGTATGTGAGGAAGGCGATATCGAATATGATCAGGCGCTTCTGAAAAAGAGCAGAACGGTCATGGAACTGATCGAGGATGAGGAAGATTTTACAGCACAGAATTTGATCGAGCTGGAGAAAAAGCATAAACCGGCGCGTATCCTGATCGAGTTTAACGGTATGTGGAACAGCAAAAATGTAAAACTGCCATGGCACTGGAAGCTGGAACAGCAGATTACCTGTATCGACGGCTCTACATTTTCCACCTATTTTACGAATATGAAATCTCTGCTGGCAGAACATATCCGCAAGTCCGAGCTGATCATCATGAACCGCTGTGACAATATTATTGAACAGATACCGACTTATAAGAGAAATATCAAGGCAATCAACCAGAATGCTGAAATCATCTTTGAAGATAAGAACGGCGAAGTAAATGCGACGCTCGAAGAAGATCTGCCGTTTGATGTGGGTGCAGATGTGATCAATCTGGATGATACAGGCTATGGAATCTGGTATATTGATGTGCTGGATAATATGCAGCGTTATGCCGGGAAGACGATTTCCTATGTAGGTATGGTGCTGCATCCTGAAAATTTCCCGAAGGGATATTTTGTACCGGGCAGAATGGCAATGACCTGCTGTGCAGAGGATATGGCATTTCTGGGGTATGCCTGCAAGTATGACAAGGCAGATACCTTAAAACAGAAGGAATGGGTCAAGGTAACAGCAAAGGTAGCCATTGAATACTTTGAAGACTATGGCAAGGAAGGTCCGGTGCTGCATGCTATTTCTGTGGAGAAGACAAAAGCGCCGAAGGAAGAAGTGATCAGCTTTGTGTAAGCTGTAAATAAGTCATGTAATCCGAAAGAACATGACATTTTATACAAAATAAGTGCATAATTTCCGTATAATGAGCCAAGCGACATTGGCTCATTATTTTGTTACAATAAACATAACTATTGTATGCCTATGGGAGGTTTATGTGAAAAGACGAGGAAAAAAACAAAGAAACAGGGCCCTGGCACTTGTGCTGTCTGCGGCGGTTGTGCTGACAGGCATAACAGTTCCGGGAGAAAAGACGTATGCGGCAGAAGATAAGATTGATCTGATGCCATATACACAAAAAAATGGTATATTAGCTGCGGAAGACGGAGATGGCTCTAACAAACCGGCTGCGGAGCTACTGGTCAATCTGCCGGCGGATATGGATGAAAAGCAGGAGCTGGATGCGCTGGGTGTAAAGCAGCTTGTGGTAGATTTTAAGGTAAATACCTTGACAGCCTATGCAGGAGAGCAGACCGGCTGTATGGCATTTGGTATGAGCGAGGCTTATAGCTGGAAAAATGGAGAATGGGTTAATATTGCAGCAGGAGAGAGTGCCACGGCAAAATTTGATCTGGCTTCTATGGATTGGAGTGGCTATGACAGGATCGGAAAGCTGGGACTGCAGTTTGCCAATCTGGCATCGGGCAGCAGTGTAAGCTATGAAATATCAGATATTTATTTTACGACAGATGCATCCGGGGAAAGCGGCGGAAGCGGTTCTTCCGGCAGTCAGATCACGACAGACAGAGATCATATGGGCAATGTAAAGGCCATTGTTAAGGCGCAAGGGCAGCCAAGTAATGACTGGTCAGGCTTTGAGCTGGCTGTAGATAACCAGACAGGGCAGAGCATCTGTGACTGGGTAATTACGATGAAGGTGCCGGCGGGGACTGCATCAAAATTCAAATGCTGGAATGCAACCTTTACAGCAGAGGGCGATACGATTTACCTGTATCCGAACAAAGAAAATTCCAATGCAGTACTTGGGACAGGTATAATGTCTGCCAATCCACCGGGATTCGGTTTCAGCAGCACTTATGTCGATGCGTCGGATATTATGATCGAAACTGTGGCATACAATTACGGATCACAGTCTTCGATGGATTATTCCAAAGGGGATACCAATGATGAGACCGGCGGAAGCGGCAGTAGTGGCGGCGGTGCACAGAAAGATACGACGACGGATCTGAATCTGGACATCAGCTACAATTTTGCCAAGCTATTGCAGGAATCGCTTTATTTCTATGATGGAAATATGTGCGGAACAGATGTGGATGAAAACAGTGCTTTTTCCTGGAGAGGAAATTGCCATACATATGACAGCTATGTGACCTATAATGGAAAGACAGTAGATGTAAGCGGTGGCTATCATGATGCGGGCGATCATGTGAAATTCGGTCTGCCACAGGGATACACAGCAACCGTTCTGGCACTTGGCTATTATGAGTTTGCAGATGCTTATGATGAGCTGGGACAGACGGCGCATTTTAACATGATCATGAATTACTTCTGTGATTATTTTACACGATGTACAATCTATCAGGAGGGCACAGATACTGTAGAGGCTTTCTGCTATCAGGTCGGAGACGGAGACAGTGACCATGCAAAGTGGGAAGCACCCGAAGGACAGACAATAGACAGACCGGCCTTTTTTGCGACAGCTTCTAATCCGGCGACAGATGAAGTCTCTGTTGCGGTAGCAGCACTTGCATTGCAGGCGGCTAACTATAAGAAGCAGGGCGGAACAGAGGCTTTGTTAAAGAGTAAGGCTTATTTAAAGACGGCGGAAGATTTATTCGCTTTTGCAAAAAAATGCAGTAATAAGCAGGTAGCAACACAGGGCGCTTCTCCGTTTTATAAGTCAAATAACTGGGAGGATGATTATTGTGCAGCAGCTGCTGCATTATATGCTGCAACGGGCAAAGAAATTTACAAACAGGAACGGGATGCATATTATGGGAAGCTTAATACGGGCTGGTGTCTGACCTGGGATAATACATGGCCGGTTGCTGCAGCCTTGAAGGAGGATTATATAGCTGTCAGTGCATTTGCAAGCTATGGTAATACAAATACTGCGCAGGGCTTTAAACTGATTGATGGCTGGGGCTCGGCAAGATATAATGCATCTGCACAGTTTATGGGGCTGATCTACGATCAGGCAAACCAGAAGTTATCCATGACAGACGGCAATTACAGCAGCTGGGCAACCGGACAGATGAAATATCTGCTTGGAAATAACAAAGCGAAACGTTGTTTTGTAGTCGGCTATAATGAGAATGCGGCAAAATATCCGCATCACCGTGCTGCATCCAGATCAAATGATGCAGGACAGGTACGGGAAGACCATTATACATTGCTGGGAGCCCTTGTTGGCGGCCCGAGTGATGAATATGACACATACGCAGACAATCAGGCAGATTATAACTGTAATGAGGTGGCACTGGATTACAATGCAGGTCTGGTAGGTGCTGCAGCAGGACTGTATCTGCTGCATAAGGGAGAGGAAGCCTATCCGGCAGATCTGGCAACAGAGGCAGAGCTTGAGAGTATCGGAGTAGAGAAATACTACGGTACCTCATCCGGCGAATCGGAGAGTCCAAGTGAGACGCCGAGCCCAAGTCCGACACCGAGCGAGACGCCAAGCCCAAGCCCGACACCGAGTGAGAGTCCGAGCCCAAGCCCGACACCGAGTGAGACGCCAAGCCCAAGCCCGACACCGAGCGAGACGCCAAGCCCAAGTCCGACACCGAGCGAGACGCCAAGCCAGCAGCCAAGCGAATCCCCAAGCGCAACACATGGTCAGCGGTCAAGTGAAATGCCGGAAGATGATGTGGATGAGACGCCGGATGAGGCTGTGGAGGTCGGAGACAGCATGGATATCAGCGGTCTGGTTTATGAGATTGCGCAGATAGAGAACGGTAAAGTGTATGTCACCTTCAAGGAAGCAGATGAAGATGCGGAGGACATCACGATTCCGACTACTTTTATGGATGCAGCAGGAAGAACCTGCTATGTAAAAGAAATTGCTCCGTATGCATTTGCAAACCATAAAAAGCTGAAAAAAGTAAAGATTGCAGAGGGTATTACAAAGATTGGCAAGAAAGCGTTTTATCATTGCATGGCATTAAAGAAGGTAACACTGCCGGGTAGTCTGGTGACGATCGGAGACAGTGCGTTTGAAGGTGACAGAAGCATTACTGCGATCACGATACCGAAAAATGTCAAAACGATCGGTAAAAAAGCGTTTTATAAGTGTAAGAAGCTCAAAACCGTAACGCTGAAAACGACAAAAATGAAAAAGGTTGGTGCGTCTGCATTTAAAAAGACAAAGAAAGGTATGTTGTTTAAACTGCCTAAGAAGAAAAATGCGACGTACAGAAAACTTTTGAAGAAAAAGTATGACAGCGGTGTGAGATTCAGAAAAATAAAGTAAGAGAAAAGTGAGGAAAAATATGATTGAAAAACTGAAGAAAAAATACATGGCAAACTGTATTTTTGCTACGGTTCTTCTGTGGGCGCTTGCTGCTGTATTTGTGGCGGTAACATGGGATGACCTTAATGTGCTTTTTCAAAAACCATTGAAAATTGAAGATTTAAAGGCAGAGGATATACAGAAAAATGTGAAGGTTGAGGGTGACATATATTATTTCATGGATTATTATGCCTATCAGGAAAATGATAAGGGTAGTATGACTGCCATGCAATTTATGGTTCCTGTCGGAGAGGCAGAATATATGGGTGTAAACTGCAGTGGTTCCAAAATGAACCGGGCGAAAGAAAACATGGATGCCTACTGGGCGTATCTGGATGGAGACGAATCGGCAATGGACAACCTGCAGCCGGTAAAGATATCCGGAACGATCCAGCCGCTTTCGGGTGATTATCTGACATACTTTAATGAGTTTGTAGATGAGATGGGTTTGCCGGAGGAAAGTGCGGCATTATTCCTGCCTTATGTGATCAATGACGGTGACATCGGCGAGGGAAATATGGTAACCATTATCTTCTTTATATTGCTTGCAGCAGGTGCTCTGCTCGGCGGTATTTATATGCTTGTCAGTGGGATAAAGGGCAAGAATGTAAAAGCATTGGAAGAATATTGCGAAAGGAAAGGAAACAAAGAATATATACTTTCGCAGATTGAATATTTTTATCAGATGCAGCCGGCGGTGCAGGGAATGCGCATCGGGCAGGATTATTTTATGGCTGTAAAGGGAACAAAGGTGTATTTTGCAGAGGCAGATCAGGTATTGTGGGTATATGAAAATGTGGTACAGCACAGAACAAACTTTATTCCGACAGGTAAAACCTATTCTGTTGTTGTGAAGCTTTATGATGGAAGAATATTTGACATTCCAATGAGCAGAAAGACAGCATCACAGGAGGCATTGCAATATATTGCTGCCAACATGCCATATTTGTTTATTGGATATGATGAAGACTGGGTGGAACTGTATAATACGGAAAGAGACCGGATGTGCCAGACCGTCAGAAGCAGAAAGCAGGAGTATGAGGTAAATATGACAGGCACTGCCGGGGATATGGCATCTGTACCGGATACGGAAATGCAGAAATTTTAAATTCGGTATTGACATTCAAAAAAAATAGTTGTAAAGTAAACACAACTTAAAAAACAAAACATAATGTAAAGAAACCGATGAGAAAGAAGAGTAGTCATTAGGAAGTTTCCCAGAGAGCTGCAGGTGGTGGGATTGCAGCAAATGGAATTTTGATGAATGGGCTTTCGAGGCTGACCTGAATCAAGTAGGAGTCAGCGGGATGCACACCCGTTATCAAGGTGACATGTATGATAGTACATGACAGAGTGGACACATTGTCAATTTGAGTGGTACCGCGATAATACTTAGTTTATTACCGTCTCAAGCATTAGCTTGAGGCGGTTTTCTTTATGTAGCGAGGTAACGAAATCAAGCGGCAGCGAAGCTGACATTTGATTTCGCCCGAGCGTACAACGAGAAAATCAAAAGCGCGAAGCGCGATTGACAGCAGAGCTGGCAGGATTTTCGAGTCTGCAGAGGTAACGAAATCAGTAAATCAACAAACTAACAAAATATATTTCTAGGAGGAAACAATTATGAAAAAGAAAGTAGTAGCAATGATGATGGCAGCAGTAATGGCATGTTCCTTAATGGCATGCGGCAGCACAAATGACGCAGCAGATACAGCTGCTAACGAAACAGAAACAACAGATGAGGCAGAGGCAACAGACACAGCAGAAGCAACAGATGCCACTGATGCAGCAACAGACGGCAAACAGTATACGATCGGTATTTCACAGTTCGCTGAGCATGGTTCTCTGGATAACTGCAGAGAAGGTTTCTTACAGGGACTTGCAGATGCAGGCATCGTAGAAGGCGAAAATCTGACAGTCATTTATGACAATGCACAGGCTGATACAGGTACAGCAAGTACGATCGCAGAAAATTATGTATCACAGGGCGTTGATATGATCTGTGGTATCGCAACACCATCTGCAATGGCAGCATACAACTCTTGCATGAATACAGATATTCCGGTTATCTACACAGCAGTTTCCGATCCGGTAGAAGCAGGTCTTGCAAATGAAGACGGTACACCGGCTGGCAACATCACAGGTACATCCGATGCACTGGCAATCAATGCACAGCTTGAAATGATCCGTGAAATGTTACCGGATGCAAAAACGATCGGTATTATCTATACAACAAGTGAAACAAATTCAGTCAGCACGATCGCAAGCTACAAAGAAGCAGCTCCTGATTATGGATTTGAAATTGTAGAATCCGGTATCAATGTAGTTGCAGACGTAGAAATGGCAGCAAAAGATTTAGCAGGAAAGGTTGACTGTATTACCAATTTGACGGATAATACAGTTGTATCTGCTCTGCAGACAGAGCTTGCAGCAGCAAAGGATGCAGGTATCCCGGTATTCGGTTCTGAAGTAGAACAGGTAAAAGCAGGCTGTGTTGCTTCCATGGGTCTTGAGTATGTAGAGCTTGGCAAACAGACAGGTGCAATGGCTGCAAAGGTATTAAAGGGAGAAGCAAAGGCTTCCGAAATGAACTTTGAAGTCATCAGCGAGCCTAGCCTTTACGTCAATACAAAGGCAGCAGCAGATGTGAATCTGACGATCAGTGATGATATGATGGGAAAAGCATATCAGACATTTGATGAAATTACAGTAGAGTAAGAGGTAAGAAATGAGTTTAGTACTGAGTGTTTTCGAGCAGGGTCTGATCTATGCGATCATGGCGCTCGGACTTTATATCACCTACAAAATTTTGGATTTTCCGGATATGACAGTAGATGGCAGCTTCCCATTGGGAGCTGCTATTACTGCTATGTTGATTACAAAGGGATGGAATCCGTTTCTGACATTGCCAATTTCTTTTGCAGCCGGTGCGGTTGCAGGTATGTTGACAGGACTGATCCATGTCAAGCTCCGTGTGCGTGATCTGTTATCCGGTATTATCATGATGACGGCGCTTTATACTGTTAATCTCCGTATTGCCGGAAAGGCAAATCTGCCAATCTACAATATGGAAAATATCTTCGATAACAAACTGGTCAATGCCATTATCCCGGAAAGTCTTTCCCAGTTTAAAACAGTTATTGTGGCATTCGTGATCACAATGATCGTGAAATACATTCTCGACTGGTATTTAAGTACCAAATCCGGTTTTATGCTGCGCGCGGTCGGCGATAATGAGACGATCGTAACAAGCCTTGGTGTGGATAAAGGATGGATCAAGATACTGGGTCTGGCGCTGGGCGACGGCTTTGCAGCACTCAGCGGCTGTATGTTTGCACAGCAGCAGCGCTACTTTGATGTGACAATGGGAACAGGTACGGTCGTGATCGGTCTTGCTTCTGTTATCATCGGAACAACCGTCTTTAAAAAGGTAACTTTCCTGCGTGTGACATCCAGTGTTGTCATTGGCTCATTGATCTATAAAGCCTGCGTTGCGGTTGCGATCCGTATGGGTATGCAGTCTACAGATCTGAAACTGATCACAGCGATCCTGTTCTTATTGATCCTTGTTGTGGGAACAGAGAGAAAGAAGAAGGTGAAGAGTACATGTTAGAGCTGCAGCATATCCATAAATTTTTTAATCCGGGTTCTGTCAATGAGATCTGCCTTTTTGATGACTTCAATCTGACAGTGAAGGACGGAGAGTTTGTTTCCGTTGTCGGCAGTAACGGTTCCGGTAAGACTTCCATGCTGAATATTATCTGTGGCAGTATTGATATTGACCACGGACAGATCTTAATAGATGGTAAAGATTATGCCGGCAAGAAGGATTTTGTCAGAAGCCGACAGATCGGCCGTGTATTTCAGGATCCTTCCAAAGGAACGTGTCCACAGATGACCATTCTGGAAAATATGTCGATTGCGGAAAATAAGGGAAAACCGTTCAATTTAACAAGAGGTGTCAATAAAGCACACATCGATTATTACCGTGAAATGCTTGCACACTTAAATCTCGGACTCGAAGATAAGATGCACACACCGGTAGGTGCGCTTTCCGGCGGTCAGCGTCAGGCAGTGGCACTTTTAATGGCAACAATGACACCGATCGATTTTCTGATCCTGGATGAGCATACAGCAGCACTTGATCCGAAAACAGCAGAGATTATCATGCAGCTGACTGATCAGGTGGTACGGGAAAAGAAAGTCACAACGATCATGGTCACCCATAATCTTCGTTATGCGGTAGAATACGGAAGCCGTCTTCTGATGATGCATGAAGGCAAGGTCATTTTAGACAAGATCGGCGAAGAAAAGAAGAATGTAGATACGGAAGAAATCATGAAGATCTTTAACCAAATCAGTGTAGAATGTGGTAATTAACATGAAGAAAGAGACCAAAAAGGAAATTTTTTCCTGGATCTGGACGCTGGCAGTAGCGTTTGTGATCGCACTGTTTTTAAATCATTATATTATTGTCAATGCAAATGTGCCGACTGGTTCGATGGAAAATACGATCCAGCCGGGAGACCGTCTGATCGGTTTCCGCCTTTCTTACCAGAAGGAAGGACCTAAACGCGGAGATATTATTATTTTTAATTATCCGGTGGATGAGTCGGAAATATATATCAAGCGTGTGATCGGTCTGCCGGGAGAAACTTTGGAGATCAGAGATGCAAAGGTCTATATCAATCACAGCGATACGCCGCTTGCTGAGCCTTATCTGAAGGAAAACTGGGTTGCCATGAATGACGGATTGACCTATGAAATCCCGGAGGATTGTTATTTTGTAATGGGAGATAACAGAAACAATTCTGCAGATGGAAGGTACTGGGCAATGGAAGCAGTTGATTATGGTGTGGCAGACAGTATTGAGGAAGCAGTAGAGAATGAATATTGTTTCGTACGTCAGGATCAGATACTTGGAAAAGCAATCTTCCGTTATTTTCCGAAACCCACCTTGCTGAACCAGTCGCCTTATGAGGAAGATACAGATCAATAAAAGTTTGTATATCAGAAAAATAAGCCGCATGCAACCTGCATGCGGCTTTGCTTATCTTATTGATAGAACAGATCTCTTTTTCTGCATTTCTCTTCACAGTATTTGCAGCGGTAAATTTCTTTCTTCTCGTCTGCCAGTACAAAGATGTGTGGAAGCTCCTGCTCAATGGAAGTGATGCAGCGGGGGTTCCGGCATTTGATGACGTTTTTGATCTCTTTTGGCAGGCTCAGATCTCTTTTCTCAACGATCTTGCCGTCCTTGATCACATTGACGGTGATGTTATGGTCGATAAAACCGAGCACATCGATATTTAGTGTATTGATATCACACTCCACCTTCAGGATATCCTTTTTTCCTTTTTTATTGCTGCGCGCATTTTTGATGATCGCAACTGTACAATCCAGTTTATCAAGCTGGAGAAGATGATAGATCGTCAGGCTTTTGCCTGCTTCAATATGATCCAGTACAAAGCCCTCCTCAATTTTTCCTACATTTAACATGGTTGTCTCCTTCTATATATATTAATCTGTGAATACGTGGTAACATGCTTTTTCCATGCATTTACGGTAACTATTCAGCACCTGATCCGCCATTTATGCAAGCTCAAGAAGTGTCAGGATCAGTGCCATGCGAACATAGACACCGTACTGTACCTGCTTGAAGTAAACAGCTCTCGGATCATCGTCTACTTCAACGGAAATTTCATTGACACGCGGAAGCGGATGGAGTACAAGCATATCCGGTTTTGCAAGTTCCATTTTCTGTTTATTCAGAATATAGAAATCTTTTAATCTGACGTAATCCTCTTCATTGAAGAAGCGTTCCTTTTGGACTCTTGTCATGTAGAGCAGATCCAGATCTGCGATCGTATCTTCCAGACTGGTGTTTTCTTCGTAAGAGATGCCCATTTCTTTGAGCATATCCGTGATATAATCCGGAACACGAAGCTCCTCCGGAGAGATAAATACAAAGTGGATATCTTCATAACGTACCAGAGCACGGATCAGGGAGTGAACGGTACGACCGAATTTCAGGTCACCACAGAGGCCGATCGTAAAATGATCGAGGCGCCCTTTCAGGCTGCGGATCGTCAGAAGGTCTGTCAGTGTCTGGGTAGGATGCTGATGTCCGCCATCACCGGCGTTGATGACCGGGATACGGGAATGTGCAGCTGCGACCATCGGCGCACCTTCCTTTGGATGGCGCATGGCGCAGATATCTGCAAAACAGGAAATAACGCGGATCGTATCGGAAACGCTTTCTCCCTTGGAAGCGGAAGAGGAACCTGCATCGGAAAAACCGATAACTTGTCCGCCAAGATTGATCATGGCGCTTTCAAAACTTAAACGCGTTCTGGTACTTGGCTCATAAAAGCAGGTTGCAAGCTTCTTTCCGTCACACTTGTGTGCGTATTTCTGAGGATTTTTTTCGATGTCTGCAGCAAGATCAAACAGCTGCTCAAGTTCATCTGTTGTAAAATCCAGTGGACTCATTACATGTCTCATAGTTTGTTCTCCTTTATATGTATGGTCGGTGCAGACGCATGCAAAGCGGACTTTGTCCTCGACGTCTGCGCAGGTCATCAGGGCTCCTCCCACTCTGCGAGCGGGTCCCTCCTCATGACATTACATAAATAGAATCGAAGGGAAATGATTCTCTTCGATTCTATCAGTTTACTTATACGTTAATAAATCAGCTACAGCTTTTCTTTTTGGAGCTGCAGGTGTTTCGTCCGGATATCCGACCGGGATCAGTGCTACCAGTTCTCTGTCTTCCGGGATCTCTAATAAAGAAGTAATTTTATCATTGTCAAATAATCCCATGATTACAGTGCCAAGACCTGCTTCATAGGCGGCTAAACAAAATGTCTGGCTGGCAACACCCGCATCATACATCTGCCAGGTATCTCCACGCTCTGTAGAGAAGGAACCGTCTCTTTCGTAGCCACATCTGTTTTTGATAACGGTAACAGCGATTAAAAGTGGTGCATTTTCAATAATTTTACCATTATTTGGGAAAATAGTGGTACAGTCACGTCCGATCTTGTCTTTTAATTCGCCTTCGATCGCGATATAGCGGATCGTCTGGGAATGCTTCCAGCTTGGTGCATAAGAAGCTGCTTCGATCACGGATTCAAGCAGTGCGTGATCAACAGGATCCGGTTTATACTTTCTGATACTTCTACGTCCATAAATACATTCTTTTGCAGTCATAAGTTCCTCCTTCTGATTTGCTTTTGCCTATTATATTAGCATACCGTATTGTCACTTGCAATGCTTATCTGGGAATAAAATTGAAACAATATTGCCGGAAAAAGAACATTATTTTGCTTACTTTATTTTAGTACTTGCAAATTGATAAAAAACTGATACAATGCAGCGAGGAGTATCGTACATTTGCTGTGCAGATATACGGTCCGGTAACCTGCGAAGCAGGTTACAGAATTTCTGGCAGCAAAGCTGCGGCGCTACGAAGTAGTGGATTTTCGCGTATGAAAAGAAAGGAAGGAGATACATATGGAACTGGATATGACAAAAGGAAAACCGATGGGTCTGATGCTGCGTTTTCTGATCCCGGTTGCGATCGGTAATATTTTTCAGCAGCTTTACAATACGGTAGACAGTATTATTGTGGGTCGTTTTGTCGGTGTCGGGGCTCTTGCCGCAGTAGGAAGCACAGGAACGATCATGTTTCTGATCCTCGGCTTTTTATCAGGGCTGACATCAGGCTTTACGGTGCTTGTATCACAGAGATTTGGTGCGGGAGATATTAAAGGCATGAAAAGAGCAGTTGGAAATGCTGCACTTCTGGCAGTGATCGTATCAGCGGTCATGACATTCTTCAGCATGGTCTTTATGAAGCAGCTTCTGACACTGATGAATACGCCTGCGGATATTTATCAGGATGCATATGATTACATTATCGTGATCTGTGGTGGTATCTTCTGTAATGTTTTATACAATATGATGGCAGCTGTTCTGCGTGCAGTCGGAAACAGCAAAGTGCCGCTGTATTTTCTGCTGGTTTCCGTTGTACTGAACTGCGGACTGGATCTGTTCCTGATCATCGTCTGGGATATGGGAGTGGCAGGCGCTGCCTGGGCAACGATCATTTCACAGGGTGTATCCGGTGTACTGTGTCTGTTTTATGTATATAAGAAAATGGAGATTTTGCATCCGGGAAAAGGGAACTGGAAGCTGGAGCATACGCTTAGTATGCAGCAGTTAGCGATCGGTATTCCGATGGCGTTGCAGTTCTCCATTACGGCGGTCGGTGCGATCATTCTGCAGAGCGCTTTGAATCTGCTTGGTTCTGTCATGGTAGCAGCTTATACCGCAGCTTCCAAGGTGGAGCAGGTTGTGACACAGCCATTCCTTGCCATGGGAGCCACAATGGCAACCTACAGTGCACAGAATATGGGAATCGCGGATATCAAACGGATCCGCAAGGGTGTCACAGCAGCCAATCTGATGACGATCGTTTATGCTGTTGTGATCGGTGCGCTTGTGGCGACAGTACTTGTTTCTGTTGTCCCTGTTTTTGTGACCGGCGACAATGTGCAGGCAGTAGTTGATGCAGCGGCAATTTATATGCGTATCAGTGCACTTTGTTATATTCCGCTTGGACTGATCTTTGTATTCCGTAATGTACTGCAGGGCGCAGGTTATGGGTTCCTGCCAATGATGGGCGGCGTTGTGGAGCTTGTCTGCCGTACGGTTTTTGCATTCCTTGCAGCATATCACCACAGCTACACGGGTGTCTGTATTGCCAATGTCAGTGCATGGGTAGGCGCGGGCTTCTTTTTGCTGGTTGTCTACTTATATAAGATGAAACGAATTGAAACGCATTTGCAGAGACCGGAGCCGTCAGTGCATGGTGTTTAAAATATATTCATAAAGAAGTCCTGTACCAAACCAGCAGGGCGCATAATCCAGCCGGATCACACCATCAATATTGAGCGGAGCCTCCGAATAATCCCACGGGCAGGCATGCTTCTTTTGGAGCAGCCTGCCCGTTATAAATTCTGTGACAAAGATACAGACGGTATAGACACTGCCCCGCAGTAGAAGCGGTTTGTCCTTTAACAGTCTGGACAAGGGCTGCAGGAGAACAGCCATTCCATAGATCGGAAACATCCAGAGGGAAGTATTGCCTTTCAGGCGGATATCATGTTTTTTCATTGTGCAGGCGGCGGTAAAAATGATCTCCAGACACCAGCCGACGACACCACAGGTCAAGAATTTTTTTATCATACTTGCAGTATTGACAAAATGACTTTTTTTATTCCGTAAAAAATTGTATACTGGATAGGATGATGTGAAAAAACAGCAGACAGGACGTCTGTATAGAGTGGGGAAGTATACAACATGAATGAAAAAGAGGCAATGGAATATATTGCATATTTAAATACACTTGGCAGTAAGCCGGGGCTGACTGTAATACGGGAGCTTTTGAGAAGGGCGGGAGATCCGCAGAAGGAGCTTGCCTTTATCCATATCGCAGGGACGAACGGCAAAGGATCGGTATCAGCCTTTCTATCTAATATACTGATGGCAGCGGGCTACAGGGTCGGACGTTATAATTCGCCGACGATACGCACCTACCGGGAACGGATCTGTGTCAACAAGTCCATGATCTCGAAGACAGCATTGTGCAGGCTGCTGACACAGTTGAAAACATACTGTGATGAAATGGTGGCGGACGGCTTTGCACATCCAACCTCTTTTGAAGTGGAGACGGTGCTCGGCTTTCTTTATTATAAGGAAAAGAACTGTGATATGGTTGTGCTGGAAACGGGTATGGGCGGCAGGCTGGATGCGACCAATGTCATACCGGATCCGCAAAAGCTTCTGGCGGTATTTGCTTCCGTCAGCATGGATCACATGGCATATCTGGGTGACAGCCTCGGGCAGATCGCAAAAGAAAAAGCAGGGATCATTACACAGGGCTGCAGTGTGGTAACGATGGAACAGCGTGAGGAGGTTATGGATGTATTTCAGAAAGTCTGTCTCGAAAAACAGGCAGTACTGACAGTCAGTAAACCGGAGACCGCTTCTTCCATTCACTATGGGCTGGAAAAACAGACCTTTTTATACAGGAACCGGTTACCGGTTACGATCCGTCTGGCAGGCAATTATCAGATCACAAATGCCCTGCTTGCTCTGCAGGCGGCAGAAATTTTGCAGCAGAAGGGATTCAGGATCACAGACCGGGCGATCTTAAAGGGCATGGAGCAGACCGGATGGCACGGAAGGTTCGAGATATTGTCCAAAAAGCCGTATTTTATCGTAGATGGCGCACATAATGAAGATGCAGCGAGAAAGCTGGCGCAGACCGTGCAATTCTATTTTACAAATAAGAAGATTATTTATATAATGGGAGTATTAAGGGATAAAGAATATGAAAAGATCGCAGAGATCATGAGTCCCTTTGCAGACAGTATCATCACAGTCACAACGCCCGGTAATCCGAGAGCGTTGTCTGCCCTTACACTGGCAGAAACTGTGGCGAAGTATCATAACCGTGTGACGGCAGCAGACAGTTTGGAGGAAGCTGTGGAGATGAGCTATCTTCTGGCAGATAAGGACAGCGTGATCCTGGCATTCGGATCGCTTTCCTATCTGGGACAGATCATGGATATTATAGACAAGATGAAAACGAAGAGAGCGTGAGAAGAATGGTAGATAAACAGAAGATAGAGCAGGCGGTCCGGTTATTACTGGAAGGGATAGGAGAAGATACCGAAAGAGAAGGACTGAAGGAAACACCGGCGCGGATCGCAAGGATGTATGAGGAGCTGATGGCGGGAATGGACGAAGATGCGGCAGTGCATCTGTCTAAGACATTTACCTCTCAAAATACAGGCATCGTGCTGGAAAAGGATATCACCTTTTATTCCATGTGTGAGCATCATATGCTTCCTTTTTACGGAAAAGCACATGTGGCATATATCCCGGACGGGAAGGTTGTCGGGCTGAGCAAGCTGGCAAGAACGGTAGAGGTATTTGCCAGAAGGCTGCAGCTGCAGGAACAGCTGACGGATCAGATCGCAGATGCCCTGATGGATGAGCTTGGCGTCAAAGGTGCCATGGTCATGGTACAGGCAGAGCATATGTGCATGACGATGCGTGGGATCAAGAAGCCGGGCAGCCAGACAGTGAGCATTGCCACAAGAGGCTGTTTTATAGACAATGAAGCACTGCAGAATACATTTTTCCAGATGCTGCATAGCTAAGCTGTGGATATAACGGGAAAGGATGATGCAGTAATTATGGAACAGAAAAAAACAGAGCGTATCAACCGGATTTTAACGCATCCTTCTTATATAGAATATGTTTCCCAAAATGCTGAAAGGGAGCAGGACAGGGTGTTCTGCCATCATGATATGGGGCATTTTCTGGACGTGGCAAGGCTGGCTGAGATACTGAACCTGACAGAAGCGTACGGACAGGATGCAGAGCTGATCTATGCAGCAGCGCTATTGCATGACATCGGAAGGCATATCCAGTATGAAACGGGAGAAGATCATGCACTGGTCAGTGCACGGATGGCACCGGCTATTTTAAAAGACTGCGGGTTTGTGCAGGAAGAAGCAGGGCAGATCGTATCGGCGATCGCTACCCACAGACTGGCAGAGGTACGCGACAGAAAAGATTTAAACGGATTGTTATACAGGGCTGATAAGCTGAGCCGTCCCTGCTATTGCTGTAAACAGGAAAGTGCATGCAACTGGAAGGGCGATAAGAAAAACAGACAGCTCATCTGGTAGTATATAAAACTGCAACAGAAGCGGCGGAATGAATAATTGTAGTAAAGACAGATAAACGGCAGGTTATGCAGGAGGAAACGACGGAAATGATTATCGGAAATAAGACATTTGACACACAGCACGAAGCATACATTATGGGCATTTTGAATGTCACTCCCGATTCCTTTTCAGATGGTGGGAAGTTTAATACATTGGATGCGGCGCTCAGACAGACAGAGCGAATGGTAGAGGAAGGTGCAGCGATCATAGACATTGGTGGCGAATCGACAAGACCGGGCTATACAAAGCTTTCCGATGAAGAGGAGCTTTCCCGTGTCCTGCCTGTGATCGAGGCGGTCAAGAAGCGGTTTGATGTACCGGTTTCTCTCGATACATACAAATCCGGTGTGGCAAGAGAGGGCTTGCGGGCAGGTGCAGATATGATCAATGATATCTGGGGACTGCAATACGATCCTGCCATGGCAAAGGTGATCGCAGATGCAGATGCGGCCTGCTGTCTGATGCATAACAGAAAGAATACAGACTATCATGACTTTATGAAGGATGTTCTGATGGATCTGGAAAACTCGCTTGAACTGGCAAAAAATGTGGGGATTTCCTATGATAAGATCATGATCGATCCGGGTGTTGGTTTCGCAAAATCTTATGAACAGAATCTGACAGTTATTAAAAATGTGAGTGAGCTGCACAGTCTGGGGCTTCCGGTCCTGATGGCAGCAAGCAGAAAATCAGTTGTCGGACTGACACTGGATCTGCCAAAGGATGAGAGACTGGAAGGTACGATTGCGATCACGGTAGCGGCAGTTCTTTCCGGCTGCAGCTTTATCCGGGTGCATGATGTAAAGGAAAACCTGCGTGCCATGCGGATGGCAAAGGCAATTTTGCAGGCGGAATAGAAAGAGGATTCCATGGATTATATTACGATCAAAAATCTGAAAATATTTGCACATCACGGCGTGTTTGAGCAGGAAACGGAAAATGGGCAGAATTTTTATGTGAATGCAAAGCTCTATGTGGATATGGAGCGGGCAGGCACGACAGATGCACTGGATGATGCGGTCAATTACGGAGAGGTCTGTCTGTTTCTGGAGAGCTTCTTAAAGGAGCATACCTATAAGCTGCTGGAAAAGGCAGTAACAGAGACAATGCAGGCGGTTCTGGTGCAGTTTCCGGCAGTTAACGGACTGGAACTGGAGCTTAGTAAGCCACAGGCACCGATACCGCTTTCGTTTGAAACAGTATCCGTGACAAGATCCCTGTTCTGGCATAAGGTGTATCTGGGGATCGGTTCTAATCTGGGTGATAAAAAGGAATTTCTGGATCAGGCGGTTGAAAAAATGAAGCTCGATCAGGCGTTCCGGAAGCTGCGGACTTCAGACTGGATCGTGACAGAGCCTTATGGCGGTGTGGAGCAGGATGATTTCTTAAATGGTGCAATCGAAGCGGAAACATTCCTCTCGCCGGATGCACTGCTTCATAAGCTGCATGCGATCGAGCAGGAGGCGGGAAGAGAGAGAAAGATCCATTGGGGACCGCGGACGCTGGATCTGGATATTTTACTGTACGATCATGAGATCATAGATACAGAAAAACTGACGATCCCGCATATTGATATGCAAAACCGCCAGTTTGTATTGGAACCGCTTTCACAGTTAGCACCGGCTTACATGCATCCGGTGCTGCATAAGACGATCAGTCAATTGCTTGCAGAGCTGCTGCCTTAGCAGCATCGAAGGTCATAACGGATATCGGTCCGTAGGTGCTGGTCTGATAAACCGGTGTATCAGCGCCGAAGCTGTGAAAATAAACGTAAGATGAGGTAACATTGATATCACTGTAGTTACCTTCGGCTACAATTTCGGGATTACTGCCGTCGGTGCCCATGCGCATAAGAGCAGGAGAAGACGGATCATTTTTCTGATAGTATACATAGCTGCCCGCTACATTAAACAGATCAACGCGGTCGGTTGTCAGAACCGTATTACTGCCATCAGTCAGATCATAGCGGCAAAGCTGATAATTATTTTCCGTATCCAGGTAATAGATGGAACTGCCCGATAAAGTCGGATACCACATGTTGTACTCGAACAACGTCTGAACGGTGCCTGACTGTGTATCATAGCTGTAAAGGTAATGATCCTCTGTAGTACCGTTATAATAGATCACACCACTTGCGGCACTTGCCGGATTTACCAGATATTCCGCGACAGCCCTTGCATCGGATTTATCAGTGTTTATTGCATAAAGCTGCAATGTTTTTGCATTGTCAACTGCTTTCTCATAATAGAGTGTGTTACCGATCAGGTTCAGTGTGTTACAGCTGGAGCGGTCCAGACAGGTAATATTTTTACCGTTTGTTTTGCATCGGTAAATACCGGACATATGGATCAGAAAACCGAGACCGGAGGCTTTGGAAGCTTCCTTCTGGTAATAGTACAGATAATTGCCGCCTTTATTCAGGAAGGCAAGGGAAGACTGCCCGAGCTTGGTAATCTCTGTCTGATCGGGATTCATACTGTAAAGCGTATAATCATCATACGCATTTGCAAAATAAACCTTATTATCTGCCTCACAGAAATAACCGCCATTATTCAGGTTTCCGGCGGTATTTCCGACTGTATCGGAAGAATTCTGCGGAAGCTTTGTGGCAAGTCTGGATAAGACTGTCAGCCCGAAGATCAGTATCAGTATAATGGAAATGGTAATGATCACAGTTTTTTTACCGTTCATAATAACATCCCTTTCATAACATATTTATTTTCTGACTTTATTATAGCAGATGAAGGCGGAAAATAAAATCGCACAGAATATGTTTTTGTGCAGGAAAGAGCAGGGAAGGGAAAAAATAAAATTTTACATAGAGATCGGCTCGATTTTACATAGAACTGATAGCATAGAAAATACAAAATCGTATATAGTAAACGGAATGGAGGAAACACAATGGATCTCGGTATATTAAGAGATGAGATTGATGAGATCGACGGAAAGATCGTGGATCTGTATGAAAAACGAATGGATATCTGCAAGCAGGTGGCAGAGTATAAGATCGAAACCGGAAAAAAGGTATTTGACAGAACGCGTGAGGAAGAAAAGATCAGAAAGGTGAAATCCCAGACACATAACGAGTTTAACAGCCACGGTGTGGAAGAACTGTTTGAGCAGATCATGTCCATGAGCAGAAAGCTGCAGTATCAGATGCTGGCAGAAAAAGGAAGCATTGGTAAACTTCCGTTCATTGGTGTCGATGAACTGGATACGCAAAAGGCAAGAGTTGTATTTCAGGGAGCGGAAGGTGCATATTCGCAGGCTGCCATGGATAAATATTTCGGCGAATCCGTCAATAGTTTTCATGTGGAGACATTCCGGGATGCGATGAGTGCGATCGACGAAGGCAGTGCGGATTTTGCTGTTCTGCCGATTGAAAATTCCACAGCGGGTATGGTCAGTGAGATTTATGATTTGCTGGTAGAGTTTGAAAACTATATTGTCGGTGAGCAGATTATCAAAATTGAACACTGTCTGCTTGGTCTGCCGGGAACGGATCTGTCCGAAGTCAAAACAGTATATTCCCATCCGCAGTCCCTGATGCAGAGCGCACGTTTTCTGCAGGGGTATGACTGGCGTCAGATCAGCATGCAGAACAATGCGTTTGCCGCACAGAAGGTAAAAAATGATGGAGATAAGACGCAGGTAGCGGTCGCAAGTGAATATGCGGGCAAGATCTACGGATTGGAAGTACTGCAGAAGGGAATTAACCAGGCGGAAAATAATTCAACCCGTTTTATCATTGTGACAAATCAGAAGATCTTCCGGAAAGATGCACACAAGATCAGCATCTGCTTTGAGGTACCTCATCAGAGCGGATCCCTGTATCATATGCTGTCTCATTTTATCTATAATAATCTGAATATGTGCAAGATTGAAAGCCGCCCGATCGAGGATCGCACATGGGAATACCGGTTTTTTGTGGACTTTGAAGGAAATCTGGCAGACAGTGCTGTGAAGAATGCACTACGCGGTCTGCGGGACGAAGCAAGAAATATGAAGATCCTTGGTAATTATTAATATTGTGTATTTACTGCATTTGTAAAATGATACAAAGGAGATTGAGAACGTGGCACTGAAAACATTTGCTGCTATTGATGTCGGTTCCTTTGAACTGGCAATGAAAATTTTTGAAATATCACCCAGAGCGGGGCTTAGAGAAATCGATGATATCAGACACCGGATCGATCTGGGTACGGATACGTACACGACCGGCAAGATCAGCAATGAGCGGATCAACGAGTTGTGTGAGGTGTTAAAAGAATTTAAAGAGATCATGCGTACTTATAAGGTGAATGCTTACAGAGCCTATGCAACGAGCGCGCTCCGGGAGACGGAAAACAGGCTGATCATTCTGGATATGATCAAGAACCGTACAGGACTGGATATAGAAGTACTCAGTAATTCCGAACAGCGTTTCCTGGATTATAAGGCAATCGCTTCCAAGGGCGAAGGCTTCCAGAAGATCATTGAGAAGGGGACTGCGATCGTGGATATCGGCGGAGGCAGTGTACAGATTTCTCTGTTTGACAATGACTCCCTGATCACAACGCAGAACATCAGACTCGGTGTGCTGCGTATGCGTGAGCGGATCCTTTCCATGCAGGTAAAACCATCCCAATATGAAAAGCTGATCGAAGAGATCGTGGACAATCAACTGGAGATTTTGAAAAAAATGTACTTTAAAGACCGGGTGATCGATAACATTATTGTTGTGGATGATTATCTTTCTCCGGTGATGCAGAATCCGGCTGTGTGTGCAGGCGGCGGCTATATGACAAGAGAGGACTGCATAGCTCTTGCAGGTCAGCTGCAGGGCAAAAACAAAGCGGAGATTGCCAAAAAGCTGGGGATCAGTGAAGAAAAGGTATTTCTGCTGTTTAACAGTGTTGTGCTGATGAAACGGGTGATCGAATGCATGAATGCAAAGCTGTTGTGGGCGCCCGGTGTGACGCTGTGTGACGGTATGGTTTACGAGTATGCAGAGGGTAACAGGCTGATCAGCCCGGAGCATGATTTTGAAAGGGATATCCTTGCCTGTGTTGTCAATATCAGCAAGCGGTACATGGGCAGTAAAAAACGCAGTGAATCAGTGGAGAATATTGCGCTGACGATTTTTGACAGTATGAAGAAGATCCATGGGCTCGGCAAAAGAGAGCGTCTGCTATTGCAGATCGCTGCAAAGCTGTATGACTGCGGAAAATATATCAGTATGACAAGTGTGGGAGAGTGTTCCTACAGTATTATTATGGCAACGGAGATTATCGGTTTGTCGCATCTGGAGCGTGAAATGGTTGCCAATATCGTAAAATACAACCGGATCGATTTTCCGTATTATCACGAAAACGGAGAGCAGCTTGGCATGGATCTTGCCTCTTATCTGAAGGTGGCAAAGCTGACAGCGATCCTGAAGCTGTCAAACGGGCTTGACCGGAGCCACAAGCAGAAGTTCAAGACGATCAAAGCAACGCTGCATGAACAGGAGCAGGAGCTTGTACTTTCCGTAGACACGGCGGCTGATATCACACTGGAAAAGGGATTGATCAAACCAAAGGCGCAGTTCTTTGAAGAAGTATATTCGATCCGGCCGGTCATCAGACAGAAGCGTAATTACGGAAAACAATAATGGAGGCATAACATGGGAGAAAAAGCAGAAAAGCCGTTTCGTAATCCGGCTTATTATACAAACAGAGAATTGAGCTGGCTGCAGTTTGATAACAGAATATTAGGGGAGGCAAGGGATAAGAGTATTCCGTTGTTTGAACGGTTGAAATTTTTGAGTATTACAGCCTCCAATCTGGATGAATTTTTCATGGTGCGTGTGGCATCCCTGAAAGACATGGTGCATGCAGGCTATGAGAAAAAAGATATTGCGGGCATGACGCCACAGCAGCAGTTAAAGGCACTCAATACAGAGACACATGAGCTTGTAAATATGCAGTATTCCACGTATAACAGAAGTCTTCTGCCGCAGCTGAGCAGCAATGGACTGCATATCATTACGCAGCATGAAAAGCTGACGAAAAAGCAGGAAGAATATCTGAACCGTTATTTTGAGGATGAGGTATATCCGGTTCTGACACCGATGGCAGTGGACAGCTCCCGCCCGTTCCCACTGATCCGCAATAAATCACTGAATATCGGCGCACTGGTACGGAAAAAGGGTGAGGAAAAGGCAGAGATCGAGTTTGCTACTGTACAGGTTCCTTCTGTTTTGCCGCGTATCATCCAGCTTCCGCAGGAGATTGGTGAAAAGAGCGCGACAGCGACAGTTATCTTACTGGAAGAAGTGATCGAGCATAATATCGATCAGTTGTTTTTGAATTATGATGTGATCTGTGCGCATCCGTTCCGTATTATGCGTAATGCGGATCTTTCCATTGATGAGGATGAAGCAGCCGATCTGTTAAAGGAGATCGAAAAGCAGCTCAAGAAAAGACAGTGGGGAGAAGCGATCCGTCTGGAAGTAGAGGATGGCATTGATAAACGGTTGTTAAAGATCATCAAAAATGAATTAAAACTTTCTGAAGAGGATATTTATTATATTCCGGGGCCTCTGGATCTGACCTTCCTGATGAAGATGTATGGCATGGACGGTTTTGACGCCCTGAAGGTACCGAAGTATACGCCGCAGCCGGTCAAAGAATTACCGGCAGATGCAGATATTTTTGAAGAGATCCAAAAGCATGATATCCTGCTGCATCATCCATACCAGACCTTTGAGCCGGTCGTGGATTTTGTCAGAAAAGCAGCAAAAGATCCGCAGGTACTTGCGATCAAGCAGACACTTTACAGAGTCAGCGGTAATTCGCCGATCATCAAGGCACTTGCACAGGCGGCAGAAAACGGAAAACAGGTTTCTGTTCTTGTGGAATTAAAGGCAAGATTTGATGAGGAAAACAACATTGTCTGGGCGAAGATGCTGGAAAAAGCAGGCTGTCATGTTATTTATGGACTGGTAGGTCTGAAAACACATTCCAAGATCACACTGGTTGTCAGAAGAGAAGAGGACGGAATCCGCAGATATGTACATTTAGGCACAGGTAACTATAATGACGCGACTGCAAAGCTGTATACCGATACAGGACTTCTGACCTGTCAGGAGGCGATCGGGGAAGATGCAACAGCCGTATTCAATATGCTTTCCGGTTATTCCGAGCCAAAGAGCTGGAATAAGCTGGCACTGGCTCCGCTCTGGCTGAAAGATAAATTCTTATATCTGATCGGCAGAGAAGCGGAAAATGCAAAAGCAGGAGAAAAGGCACATATTGTTGCAAAGATGAATTCCTTATGTGACAGAGATATCATCGAGGCACTTTACAAGGCAAGTGCAGCAGGCGTAAAGATCGAGCTGATCGTCCGTGGTATCTGCTGCCTGAAGGTAGGCATTCCGGGCGTCAGTGAGAATATCACAGTACGTTCGATCGTCGGAAACTTCCTGGAGCATGCCCGTATTTATTATTTTGAAAATGCAGGAAGTCCGGAGGTATATATGTCAAGTGCGGACTGGATGCCAAGAAATCTGGAACGCCGTGTGGAGATCCTGTTCCCGGTAGAACAGGAAGATCTGAAGGAAAAAGCAATCCATATCCTGCGCGTCCAGCTTGCGGATACGTTGAAGGCGCATGTGATGCAGGCGGACGGCAGTTACGAAAAAATAGATAAGAGAGGCAAAAAGCTGATCTGTGCACAGGATACCTTCTGCGAGGAAGCGATCCGTGAAGCGGAAGAAGCAAAAGCCAAGGATGATCCGGCAAAGGACAGAGTATTTATCCCGGAAAAGAGCCGGATCATACAGGAGGACGAATGAAAAAAGCAGTGATCTTTGACCTGGACGGTACATTAACAAATACTTTAAAATCATTATGGAAGTCGACTAATATGGCACTTGCGACCGCAGGGCTGCCACCGCACGAGATCGACAGCTATAAGTATTTTGCGGGAAACGGGGCAAAAGAACTGATCCGCAAGAGCCTGATCGCGGACGGCGATACGGAGCTTGTGCATTTTGACAGTGTGATGGAGGCGTATAACCGTATCTTTGAAGAATACTGCATGTATGAGGTAAAGCCTTATGATGGGATACGGGAGCTTTTGAAAGCCCTGAAGGAAAAGGGACTGCATCTGGCAGTGAACTCCAACAAACCGCAGCCGCGTACAGTAGATGTGGTGGAGGAGATCTTCGGAAAAGACATGTTTGATCTTCTTGTGGGACAGTGCGAGGAGCGCAGAAGAAAACCGGCGCCGGATGGCGTAAATTATATTCTGGAACAGCTGCATCTGGACAAAGCGGATGTGCTTTATATCGGTGATACCTGCACGGATATGCAGACCGGCAAAAGTGCGGGCGTATTTACCGTGGGAGCACTCTGGGGCTTCCGCGACAGACAGGAACTTGTTGAAAACCATGCAGATGCCATTATTGAAAAGCCGCTGGAGCTTTTGCAGTATATTGATCAGTAGAGCTGTAAGGAGAAAGAATAAGAACATGGAGAAAGAAATAAAATATGCCGGGATCAAACTGATCGCAACGGATGTAGACGGTACTTTAGTGAAAGATTCCTCCAGAGAGGTATCGCAGGAAGTGATCGGAACCATTCAGCAGCTTGTGGACAAGGGGTATTATTTTATGATCGCAAGCGGCAGGCAGTATGGCAGCATCCGTAAGATGTTTGCACCGGTTAACCGGAACCTGCTTTTTATTGCGGAGAATGGCGCACATATTATCAAAGACGGTGAAAATTATGCGGTCACAAAGATGAAACGGGAGGATGTGACAATGATCATGACACAGCTCCGCAGCTTTTATCCGGAAGGGTGTCATGTTGTGGCATCAACGGATCATGGCTGCTTCCTGGAGAGTAGGGATGCGGATTTCATACATCTGATCCGTGATGCATACAGAAATGATGTGACATTGACCGACGACATTCTGGCGCATGATGTAGATATTGTGAAGCTGGCAGTCTATAAAAAAGGAAGTATCCGCAAGATTGGAGAGAAGATTCTTGTGCCTGCATGGAAGGATAAGGTGAAAGTCTGCATGGCGGGAGAAGAATGGGTGGACTTCATGGATGCTTCGGTGGATAAAGGAAATGCCATGAAAGTAGTGCAGAAAGGGCTGGGTATCACGCCGCAGGAAACGATGGTATTCGGTGATAACGAAAATGATATCGGTTTGCTGAAATCGGCGGCTTACAGTTATGCGGTGGAAAATGCCAAGGAGATCGTAAAGTCGGCAGCAGCATATACATGCCCGCCCTATTGGGAGAATGGTGTGCTTTCCGTCCTGAAAGCATTGTTATAATTTGGATTAAGTTCTGCTGCAGATTTTTGAAGCGGGAGTAATAACCGGACAGCAGAGAACGATGGTCGGTAGAAATGATTAAATGGATTAATGAGAAGGGAGAAGGATTATGCCTGAATTTGATGAAAAAGTATTGGATGTATTTTTAGAGAAACAGTTACAGCTGTTTCCGGAAGAAGTGGCAGCGACAAGAGAGGAGGCAAAGGATTTTCTGGATGAGTGTATGGCGGTTGTGGTAAAAGGAGCCAAAGAAGTCTGGACCTACTTTGATGAGGAAGGGGTAGACATCTCAGAAATGAATGAAGCGGATATTTTAGATGCGGATGAAGTGTTTGCCATCGGTGACGGACGTTTCCTGATCGTAGAGGCATAAAAGGTGCATTGCCTTAAGAAAAGATTAAGAAAAAATACCACTGCAAGTGTTTTTGAATCATTGACGCACCCAGATATTGTGGTATAGTAATAATAAGGGTTTTTGATTGTGAAAATGAAAGGAGATTATCATGAAAAAACGTTTATTATGCGCGTTGCTTGCAGCGGCAATGTGTTTTGGCGAAACGCTTTCTGCTTCTGCGGTTACGGTTTCCACAAATGACGTGGAAATGGAACAGACAGGAACAATATCTGAAAATACGACTGAGGTGGATGCAGAGAAAGAGGCTGCTACCATTTATCCGGATGGAAAAGTTCCTACCAAGTTCCCCAAGGGACAAGGCTATGAATTGAAGATGTATGTAACACCTGATACAAAATATTCGGTTGCAGTATATGATGCCAAAAATGAAATGGTATCTTATACAATGGGATTTTCTGCGAAAGCACCTTTTGGGCAGGAGGGAGAAGTTCTCGAAACAGTAAGGCTTGAGTTTGATAAGCTGGCAGTAGGAAATTATGAATTGAAATATTGGATTGGCGGATTAGACAGCGCTAATGCATCAACTGCACAGGGTAAAACAATTTATGTGCGGAAATCAATTCTGAAAAAGGAAAATGAGAATATTACCGAAGTCACGGTTTCAAAAGCTGTATATACAGGAAAATCGGTAAAACCGGTTGTTAAGATCGTAGAAACAGAAGGCGACAATACATATACACTGGTTGAAGGAAAAGATTTCTCCTACGAGGTAACATCTGCAAATAAAAAAGAAATGGGTACTGCAACTGTCACGATCATGGGTATGAATGATTATATGGGAACGATGACGGCAGACTTCGATATCACCCCACAGGCACCGGCGATCACAGGCGCTGTATGTACAGGCTTTAATAGTGCCAGGATCACATGGAATGCGGTAGCCAATGCAAACGGTTATATTTTGGAAAGAAAGACCGGTACCGGTAATTTTGCACAGGTTGCAACGCTTGCATCCGGGGCAACATCTTATGAAGATACTACAGGACTTGTAACAGGTGAAACATACTATTACAGAATTGTGGCAAAAGCTGATTCCAAGACAAATGCAAACCAGTATGTGGAAAGTGAAAGAAATGAGAATGGTGTGGCAGTAAAGATTACGCCATCTTCTCCAAAGCTTATATCACTGGAGAGTACTTCCTACAATAAGCTGAAGCTTACATGGAATACAGTAAACGGTGCGACAGGATATCTGGTATATCAGATTCTGGCAGACGGCTCTTATAAGCAGGTAAAGACAGTAGCACAGCCTGCGACGGGAACACAGGCAAGTGCCACAATGACAAAGCTGAAACCGGGGCAGAAATATCGTTATACGGTAAAAGCATATACACTTGCAGCGAACAGTGTGACAAAGATTGTCAGCGGCTGTGATACAACAGGACTTTCCGCAAAGGCAAAGCCTGCAACACCGGCTGTAACATCTGTGAAAGCAACAGATTATAATAAGATCACCGTAAAATGGAAAAAGGTAACAAAGGCTTATGGGTATTATATTTACCGTAAAGTAGCAGACGATGAAGATGCTTCATGGAAGCGTATCAAGAAAGTGAAATATGGCAGCACAACAAGCTATGTGGATACTAAGGCAGAGACAGGTGTGAAATACATCTATGCTGTGAAAGCATACACAAGAGTAAAAGGCAAGAATGTATTCAGTGATATGAACAGATCTGAAAAGGGTGCCAAGGTTGTCAGAGCCGTTCCGAAAAAGCCAACTATTAAGCTGACCCAGTGGGGACGCAGTATTGATGTGGATATCAATAAGGTAGCAGGTGCTGACGGATATGTGATTTATCGTAAAGTAGGTAACGGTAAATACAAGAAGATCGGAACAATCGATGCAAAGAAGAATGCGGATTTTACAACCTATAAAGATGCAACAGTATCTTATGCAAAGACGTATTCTTACTATGTAAGAGCTTACAAGCAGACAGATGAAAGCCGCGTGATGAGTGCTAAGAGTAAAGCACTTACGCTGACAACAAAGTAAAATAAGAAAAGTAAATGTAAAAAAAGCGCCGGGAAAATGTGAAAACATTTTTCTGACGCTTTTTTACATTGTGTGTATATAAGACACCTTTTGCCGTTTATATCGTGATATATGGTTATTTGCTCAAATATTGTTTCATACCGGCAAGTATCTCATAGGGTACGTACAGCTTTCCGTAGCCGTTACCCATGGATAATCCGGGTTTGGCAGCACCGTGGAAATCAGAACCGCCGGATAAGAGCAATTCATATTTTGCGGCAAGCTTTCTGATCTGCCGTTCCTCCGCGGCATTGTAAGTGGAATAAATGGCCTCAATGCCTGCAAGCCCTTCCTGTTTTAGTGTGGCAACCAGTTTGTCCAGTCTTTCGTCCGACATATGATACAGAATCGGATGTGCCAGAATCGGGACGCCGCCACTTTGCAGGATCAGATGCACAGCCTGCATGGGTGTTACCTTTTCTCTGGGAATATAGCAGGGAGCATGATCGCCGACATAGCGGTCAAATGCTTCCGGAAGCCCTTTGACATAGCCATGTGCCAGCAGAAAGCGGGCATAGTGTGCTCTTGTCAGTACGGAGCCGGGATACTCGGCGAGAAGCTGTTCATAAGTAATATCTACGCCATGCTCCTGCAGCTTTTTGCACATTTTTTGGTTGCGCAGATTGCGCGAATTCTGGAAGTCTTTCAGATAATGCTGAAAGCGTTCTTCCGTATAGTCGATATAAAGTCCGACGACATGGATATCTCTGCCTTCATATTCAGTAGAAAATTCAATACCGGGAATGACCTCGATATCCTTATCTGCCGCATAAGCAAGTGCATCATCAAGTCCGTCTGTTGTATCATGATCGGTCAGGGCAAAGGCAGCCAGTCCCTTCTCAAGTGCCATATCAACAAGGGCAGAAGGCGTTTCACTTCCGTCGGATCTGTTAGAATGTACATGTAGATCGACCGGACGTGTTTCGCCCGGTCGAATAGTAAGATTTCTTATCATATTAATTATCATCTTCCTCTTTTTCGGCTGTGTATACAGTACGTTTACGTGCCATTTCATCACTTTCCAGATATTCGTCATAGGTGGTGATCTTATCGATCAGACTGCCATCCGGCAGGATCTCCATGATACGATTGGCTGTTGTCTGTACAAACTGGTGGTCGTGGCAGGCAAAAAGCTCAACACCGCCGAATTTGATCAGTCCGTTGTTCAGTGCTGTGATAGACTCCATATCCAGGTGGTTGGTAGGCTCATCTAAGATCAGACAGTTTGCACCGGAAATCATCATTTTGGAGAGCAGGCAGCGTACTTTTTCGCCACCGGATAATACCTTGACTTTCTTTACCCCGTCTTCTCCGGCAAACAGCATGCGGCCGAGGAAACCACGGACATAGGTCACATCCTTCACAGGAGAGTAGCCCATCAGCCAGTCAACGATAGTCAGATCATTGTCGAATTCCGCTGTATTATCTTTCGGGAAGTAAGCCTGTGAAGTGGTAACACCCCATTTGATCGTACCTTCATCCGGTTCCAGTTCGCCGACAAGAATCTTGAATAAAGTTGTCTTTGCAAGCTCATTACTGCCCACAAAAGCAATTTTGTCATCATGACCGACATTGAAGGAAATATGATCCAGTACCTTTTCTCCATTGATCGTTTTGGAAAGATTTTCAACAAATAATACTTCATTACCGATCTCGCGGTCAGGTCTGAAATCGATGTACGGATATTTTCTGCTGGAAGGCTTGATTTCATCCAGTTCAATTTTTTCCAGTGCTTTCTTACGGGATGTAGCCTGTTTGGATTTGGAAGCGTTAGCAGAGAAACGGGAAATGAATTCCTGCAGTTCCTTGATCTTTTCTTCTTTCTTTTTGTTAGCTTCCTTCATCTGCTTGACAAGTAACTGGCTGGATTCATACCAGAAGTCATAGTTACCGGCATATAACTGAATTTTACCGTAGTCGATATCTGCAATATGGGTGCAGACTTTATTTAAGAAATAACGGTCATGGGAAACAACGATAACCGTATTTTCAAATTCGATCAAAAATTCTTCCAGCCATGCGATCGCATCCAGATCCAGATGGTTGGTAGGCTCATCCAGAAGCAGGATATCCGGGTTGCCGAACAACGCTTTGGCAAGCAATACCTTGACCTTATCGTTACCGCCGAGATCGCTCATCATCGTGTAGTGCAGCTCGGAACCGATACCGAGACCGTTTAAAAGCATAGCTGCGTTAGTTTCAGCATCCCAGCCGTCCATTTCGGCAAATTCACCTTCCAGCTCACTGGCACGGATACCGTCTTCATCGGTAAAGTCTTCTTTTGCATAGATGGCTTCTTTTTCCTTCATGATCTCATATAAGCGGGCATTTCCCATGATGACAACATCCATAACCGGATAGGAATCATATTTGAAGTGATCCTGCTCTAAGACAGAAAGACGCTGCCCGGGTGTGATGATGACTTCGCCATTGGTTGTCTCAAGCTGACCGGACAGGATCTTCAGGAAAGTGGATTTACCTGCACCGTTGGCACCGATCAGACCATAACAGTTTCCCTCTGTAAACTTGATATTGACATCCTCGAAAAGAGCCTTCTTTCCGATTCGTAAAGTGACATTACTTGCTTGTATCATGTGAAACCTCCTAATTTGATCTCCTGTTTATATTTTTTCTCATACAAAGTCTATTCTATAAGAAAAAATGTGTTTTGTACAGCATTATTGATAAAAGCAACAGGTAAAACCTGTATAAATTTCCCAAGGAAGGAAATAATAGAGATACAGTGTAGCGAAACTGTACAAAAAATATAGTGACCGAATGAGAAATGGGGAAATATAAAATGGCAGCATATCAGAAAATTGACTTTCATACACATTTGGAATCAGGAAGACAGGCAGAAGAGCTTCTGTCATCCATGCAGCAGACGGATGTAACACTTTCTGTGATCCTGCCGGTTGTGACAAGTCCGGAACAGTTTCAGCGCATAAATAATCATGCAGCGGAAATAAACAGGACTTATCCTGGAAAACTGCTTTCTTTTGGCAGTATCCATCCGTTATCACAGCAGTATAAACAGGAACTGAATTATATCAGGTCACTGGGGCTTCCGGGAATCAAACTACATCCGGACAGGCAGAAAACGGCAATAGATCATAAAGGATATCTGCATATCATAGATTATGCATCAGAGCTGGGACTCGTTATTGTGGTACATGCAGGCATTTCTTCCGGGCAGCAGTTGCCTGTGCATTGCCCGCCGCAGCTTGCAGCCCTTATGTTGGAAGAGGTGCAGCCGCAAGGACTGGTATTAACACATATGGGAGGATTTAAACAGTGGAGTCTGGTAGAAGAAACTTTGATCGGAAGACCGGTTTATCTGGATTGTGCGGGCTGTTCTGACAGGATGCCGAAAGAACAGCTGGTGAGAATCGTAAACAGGCACGGAAGTGATAAGATTTTATTTGCATCGGATTTCCCGCGGGGAAACACAAGAGATGAGATAGAATGGATAGAAAGCAGCAGTCTGACGCGGGCTCAGAAGCAGAATATTTATATGAAAAATGCATGTAAATTGTTACATCTACATGCATTGTAAAAGTTTTGAAAACAGATGGCAGGGATCAGGATACGACCTGATTTTTGCCATTATTTTTACCGATATACAGATTGTTGTCAGCTAACTGGATCAGTTTATTGATCTTAAATCCGGGAATATAAGAGGCAACCCCGAAGGTCATGGTAACGGATACCTCTGTGCCTTCTTCCGTAACACATGCCTGCTCGATCGATGCACGGATCTTTTCGGCAAGTGCAGTCGCAACTGTTTCTGTCCCATTGATCAAAAGAAGGATCTCCTCACCGCCCCAGCGGCAGATACAGTCTTCCGGCCGTATATGAGAGCGGATCGTATCGGCAACAAGAATCAGTATTTTATCTCCGCATTCATGCCCATAAGTGTCATTTACTTTCTTGAAATCATCTATATCACCCAAAATGACACAGAATTGTGTTCCGAATTTTTTTGCCTGTTCCATTGCCTTGTGCAGATGGATTTCCATACTGCGACGGTTTAAAAGCTGCGTCAGAGGATCGTGGCTGGCGATCGCGTCAAGCGTTTCTTTTTCCTGTTCCAGATGAAGCTGTGTATGTCTGATCTCCAGAACAAAAAAGAAGGAAAAGAGGATCAGCATGACAAAGCACACAAAAGAATTGAAACAGTAGTAAATGCCGACTGCACCGGATGGTGCAAAATCCCGGTAATAAGGCAGATGTCTGACACAGATCAGCTTTGTCCCGATGAAACACAGTAGTATGATAATACCGGAAATAAAGGGCGTCAGAATTTTTCTGCGAAACTGTGACAGTGTAAATGCCATATAAAAAGAAACGGAAACAAGCGCGATCGTATAGATCATGAAGCCCCATTCCCAGCCGACCAGCAGGGTGGCGTAGACGGAATGGAACAGAATCTCGGACATACTGAACAGATAAATAGCCCGGTAAGCCTTTTTTTTAATATAGACGCCTGCCATGTAAAGATAGACGCCAAAGATCAGAATGTTATATAGATACATGGGAAAAATATTGTAGTGTAGAAAGACAATGGTAATGATCAGATGTATAAAAGCAACTGCGTAGAGAACGGTCGAGTATTTGAAAGTGTCCTCGAGCTGCCGGCTGCCATCCAGATAATGTTTTAATTTATGAGTCAGATTATGCATAGTACCCTCGTTTCCCAAAAAACTCAAAAATATCCGAAAAAGAAAGCAGATGCAGTAGAGATACCGCATCTGTGAAAAAACTGTTGTTATAAATTGGATCATATGGAAAGATCGATATTAGCTCCCAGCTGTGGTGCAACAGAACGTTCCATTGCGGAACGATCGATCATGGAAGTAAGTGCGTCCCCCATTGTGGCTGACATGTCAAGCGATTTGTCAAGCATAGCTACGCCGACCTGAGAATTGATATTGTATTGTGCCATTGCCATTGATAATGCAGGAATATCCATCACACATCGCCTCCATCCTTTGTATTATATGCCAATTCCAAAATTTGATTAACAATATTTTAGCATAAGTCATGTGTCTTTGCAACCTGAAGAGGTCATTTTTTCATTATTTTTCCGCTGAAATAAGATAGACAAAAAATCGAAAAAAAGTTATAATAATAAGCAATATATGGCGTTAGCAATTTGACAGGGAGGACAGGGAGCACATGGCATTTGGAATGGTTTCACTTGAGAAAAGATTATCAAATAATATAAAAAACTACAGTCTGGATCAATTGTTTCAGATCAATGAGCTGTCCGATTATATGGAGGCTGCAGCACATGTCAGCGGACTGAGCTTTCTGCTCGTACACAGGCATGGAGAAAAGGCTGTCAGCGTCGGCAATTTTATCGGGTTTAAGCCGGATGTGGTAAATGAGCCTGGGCATAAGATTAAAGTCTATGGCAGAACGATCGGTCATTTATATGTAAAAGAGGAAGAAGTCTGTACAAAAGAAGCAGAGGATTTTGTTAATGCGATCGTGACCCAGCTCACGAGACTGGCAGAAAATACATACCAGAGCATTGAGACGTCCATGTATGCGGATGAACTGGAAAGACGTCTTGAAAAAGAGCAGTATCAGGTAAAGCATGGCGAAAAGAAGGATGCACTTACAGGTCTTTTAAACAGCACCTATTTTGACAGCCGGATCACAGTGCTTGAACGTGCGGAGATTGTACCGGTAGCAATTATATGTGCCAATATCAATGACTGGAAATATGTCAATGACAAATTCGGAGATGAAGAAAGTGATCGTCTGATCCAGACCGTTGCTTCTTTTATAAAGGATGAGGCAAAAGACGAATATGTGATCGCCAGATGCGGCGGTGATCTGTTTAATATATTGATCCCGATGGCAGAGGACGGAGAAGCGGAAGAGTACTGCAGGAGAATGCAGGAGAAATGTGAAAGCTTCGAGGATCCGAAGATTGCTCCATCCGTTGCCTGCGGTATTGTTTATAAAACAAATGTGGAACAGTCGATCAGAAAGCTTCTGCCGGATGCGGAATACGAAATGTTCAATAATAAGTTTGAACTCAAAAATGCACCCGGATACAGGGCAAGATTAGAAAAATAAATAAAAAGGAAGAAACGCCGGAACTTATCAAAGCTCCGGCGTTTTCGTGGGTAAGAAGATGAACGAAAGAAAAGCAGTATTTTTTGATGTGGACGGCACATTATTTAAACAGGGAAAGAATGTTCCAAAGAGTACGATCCGGGCAATCGCAAAAATCCGTGAAAACGGGCATCTGGCATTTGTCTGTACAGGACGCAGCCGTGTCATGGTACCCAAAACACCGATCCTTGATATCGGATTTGACGGGGTTGTGGCAGCATGCGGTATGTATGCGGATTATCAGGGAAAGCTGCTTTTTGCGGAAGAGATGCGGCAGGAAGTGCTTGATGATATCCTGCCGGTACTGCAGCGGACGGAAACCATGTATATTTTGGAGGGGACGGAGTATATTTATTATGATGAAAATACGATAGGAAATGCAATTGATGACTGGTATATCGATGCGATCCGTACGATGATCCCCGGGCACTTTATCCCGGTACCAAAGGACAGCTGCAAGATCAGGGCCTGTAAGGTCAGTATCCAGGTACCGCCGCAGCGTGCGCATGAAGTGATCGAAGCGGCAAAAAAGAATTTCCGGGTTTTGCTGCACTATGACAATATTGGAGAGATTGTCCCAAAGGGGTATACGAAAGCATCCGGGATCAGACGTGTCTGTGAACTTTTGGGAATTGACCATGCGGATACTATTGCAGTGGGAGACAGTATCAATGATGTGGATATGCTGCAGTTCGCAGGCTGCGGTATTGCAATGGGAAATGCGACAGAACCGGCGAAAGAAATCGCAGACTATGTGACGACTGATATTTTCGAAGATGGCATCTGGAATGCCATGGCACATATGGGGCTCTTATAATGAAGAAAATAAATAGTGCGTAGTGTCAAAAGCCCGGGCTTTGATGCCTGCGGATTGTTCCGTGCTTTGCACTCCCACAATCCTGCCCAATATTCGCATATCGTGGGATTAACATCCCACTTTTATGCTCATATTGGGGCGGGTCCCAAGGTCTTTCAACCACTTATGAGCAAGCTCATGTGGTTTTAGACCTTTTGACCATGGCATCTTTATATTTATTTTATAAAATAATGGAAAAATGAGAAAATAAGAGCAAACATAACAAAAACGCTAGAAAAAAGATAGGAAAACAGAGTTGGATGAAGTTGCATATTGGTTCTGAAAAAACTAATATAATCACAGTGATTAGCACTCGAAGTAATTGAGTGCTAACAAAAGAAAAAGAATGATATTGTAATGAAGAATAGAAGGAGGCAATTTTTATGAAATTAGTACCACTTGGAGACAGAGTTGTATTAAAACAACTTGTAGCAGAGGAAACAACAAAGTCAGGTATTGTATTACCGGGACAGAATAAGGAAAAACCACAGCAGGCAGAAGTTATCGCAGTTGGCCCGGGCGGTGTTGTAGACGGAAAAGAAGTCAAGATGGAAGTGAAACCCGGCGATCAGGTTATCTATTCCAAATATGCGGGAACAGAAGTGAAGCTTGAGGAAGAAGAATATATCGTAGTTCGTCAGAATGATATTGTTGCTGTAATTGAACAGTAAGCAGGCAGAAACGGAAAAGGAAAAACAGATTGTAAGGAGGTCATTTAAAATGGCAAAGGAAATTAAATACGGAGCAGAAGCAAGAGCAGCTTTAGAGGCCGGCGTAAACCAGCTGGCAGATACAGTCAGAGTAACACTCGGACCGAAAGGAAGAAACGTAGTTCTGGATAAATCATACGGCGCACCGCTGATCACAAACGATGGTGTAACGATCGCAAAAGAGATCGAGCTGGAAGATGCTTTTGAAAATATGGGCGCACAGCTTGTAAAAGAAGTAGCTACAAAGACAAATGATGTAGCAGGTGATGGTACTACAACAGCAACCGTACTGGCACAGGCTATGGTCAATGCAGGTATGAAGAATCTGGCAGCAGGTGCGAACCCGATCATCCTTCGTAAAGGTATGAAGAAAGCAACTGACTGTGCAGTAGAAGCAATCAAGAAGATGAGCTCTAAGGTAAACGGTAAAGAGCATATTGCAAAGGTTGCTGCAATTTCCGCAGGTGATGAAGAAGTTGGTAATCTGGTAGCAGATGCCATGGAAAAGGTTTCCGGTGACGGTGTTATCACAATTGAAGAAAGCAAGACCATGATGACAGAGCTTGACCTTGTAGAAGGTATGCAGTTCGACCGTGGTTATATTTCCGCATATATGGCAACAGATATGGATAAGATGGAAGCAGTTTTGGATAATCCATACATCCTGATCACAGATAAGAAGATTTCCAATATTCAGGAGATCCTTCCACTTCTGGAGCAGATCGTACAGAGTGGTGCAAAGCTTCTGATCATCGCTGAAGATGTAGAAGGCGAAGCACTTACAACACTGATCGTCAACAAACTGCGTGGTACATTCAATGTAGTAGCTGTTAAGGCTCCGGGTTATGGCGACAGAAGAAAAGCAATGCTTGAAGATATCGCAATTCTGACGGGTGGTCAGGTAATCAGCTCTGAGCTTGGTCTGGAACTGAAGGACACAACAATGGAACAGCTCGGTCGTGCAAAATCCGTTAAGGTTCAGAAAGAGAACACAGTGATCGTAGACGGCGAAGGCAGCAAGGATGCCATTGCAGCACGTATCGCTTCTATTAAGAAACAGGTAGAAGAGACAACATCTGATTTCGACCGTGAGAAATTACAGGAAAGACTTGCTAAGTTAGCTGGCGGTGTCGCAGTCATCCGTGTTGGTGCAGCAACAGAAACAGAAATGAAAGAAGCAAAACTTCGTCTGGAAGATGCACTTGCAGCTACAAAGGCAGCAGTAGAAGAAGGTATTATCTCAGGTGGTGGATCTGCGTATATCCACGCTTCCAAAGAAGTTGCTAAGCTGGCAGATAAGCTGGAAGGCGATGAGAAGACAGGTGCACAGATCGTTCTGAAAGCACTGGAAGCTCCACTGTTCCACATTGCAGCAAACGCAGGTCTGGAAGGCAGCGTAATCATCAATAAAGTAAAAGAATCCGAAGTTGGCGTCGGTTACGATGCACTGAAGGATGAATATGTAAATATGGTAGATGCAGGTATTCTGGATCCTGCAAAGGTTACAAGAAGCGCTCTGCAGAACGCAACAAGCGTTGCATCTACACTGCTTACAACAGAATCTGTTGTAGCAAACATCAAAGAAGATGCCCCGGCTATGCCAGCCGGTAACCCGGGCATGGGAATGATGTAATAACGCCCAAAGACAAAGAAAACCAAGCGCCCGCCTTTGGCAACGCCTGATAAGGAAGTATTTATGTAGGATACGGTGTAACTCAGTAAAATGGGTTACACCGTATTCTTTTGTCATTATGCTACAAAGCGGAAGCCCTGCGGGTTCGTCTGCATTTCCTCCATCATAGCAAGAATTTTCTGTTCGGTTGGAATATCTATCATACCAACCGCAGTATTCCTACCAATTATTACAATCTGGATGTCATTATTTCCGTAGGTTACAGAGTAAACTCCATTCAGGCAACCAAGTTCCGTATATGGGCAACCGGAATTTTGAAGGAATATATGATTAAGGGCTTTGCTATGGATGATGAGCGCCTGAAACAGGGTAAAACAGCTTTTGGAAAAGACTATTTTCGTGAATTGCTGGAAAGAGTTCGCTCCATCCGTGCTAGCGAACGCAGAATATGGCAACAGATAACCGATATTTTTGCAGTGTGCAGCATTGATTATGATAGAGATTCCGATACCGCATATCATTTTTATGCCACTATACAGAATAAATTCCACTATGCCATTACCGGTAAAACAGCGACAGAAATTGTGTATAATCAGGCTGACCACACCAAGGAAAATATGGGCTTGACCACATGGAAAAATGCTCCCGATGGTCGGATTCTCAAATCTGATACACCGATTGCAAAAAAACTATTCGGACGAGAAACAGATTCGTCAGTCAGAACGTGCTGTTACAGGATATTTTGATTACATAGAGGATTTGATAGAACGTGAAAATGTCTTTACAATGGAAGAATTTTCGAAAAGCGTGAACGGGTTCCTTGCGTTCCGTAGATATGATATTTTAAAGGATAACGGACGTATTTCCCATAAGCAGGCAATGGAGAAAGTATATCAGGAATATGATATTTTTAACAAGACACAACCAATCGAGTCTGATTTCGATAAGGTAGTTAAAGGATTGGCAAAGGCTGGGAAATAACCGTAACAGGAAAGGTCAGTTATGAAACGAGAAGTATGGTTATACATAAATTTTTATCCGAAAAGCAAGTGATGATTCTCTTTTTAAAATTGCGTTTATAAATCAAAAATGATACAATTTAAAAAATCAGAATTTTATGGAGAAAATCATGATTCAAGAAATAGAAAACAGAAGAAGCATACGAAAATATAAACCTGATGCAGTCAGTAAAGAAATACTTGAGCATATAATATACAGCGCAACCTTGGCACCTTCCGCTAAAAACAGACAGCCATGGAAATTTATTGTATATCAGGGAAAAGAAAAAGACCGTTTAGTCGATGTGATGCGCAATGGGATTAACTCCGAAAAAAGCACCCACAAACTTATGCCGGAATGGGCTTTTGCCATTCCTGATGCCCAAAATACGGTTCGGATTATGCAGGAAGCCCCGTGTCTGATTGTAGTACTTAACACAAATCAGCAAACGCCATTCGCAAACATTGAAAGTGAGCAGCGAATAGTAGAGATTTGTGATTCGTTGTCGATAGGCGCTTCTGTCGAAAATATGATACTGACCGCCACATCATATGGATTAGGTACCTTATGGATCGCAAATACTTGTTTTGCCTATAATGATCTAATCGATTTTATCGGAACTGAACATCAGCTGACCGGAATTGTTGCAGTTGGATTTGCGAATGAAAAACCAGCTAAAAGACCACGGAAGCCATTTAAAGATATCATTGAATACAGATAAATAGTTGTTTATCAAGCTGTTTAATTTTGAAAATTTCTTTGAAAAACTATTGACTCCTACGTAACGTAATAGTTTAGAGTATGCTTATCGAGAGGAGGAAATGACAATGATGACGGTGAATGAAGTAAGTAAATTAACAGGAGTGAGTATACGCACTCTGCAGTATTACGATACCATTGGACTCTTAAAACCTATTGAATATACAGAGTCAGGTTATAGGTTGTATGACGATACATCCTTGGAAAGGCTGCAACAAATTCTACTGTTTAAAGAATTGGAATTTCCGCTTAAGGAGATTAAAAAGATAATCGATGCCCCTAACTTTGACAGGAACAAAGCATTAGAGCAGCAGATTGAATTGCTTACGATGAAAAAGGAGCATCTTGAAAATCTTATTAGTTTCGCTCGAGGAATAAAAGGAATAGGAGTGAAATATATGGATTTTAAAGTATTTGATACAAGAAAGATTGATGAGTATTCTAAACGAGCAAAAGAACAATGGGGACAAACCTCTGAGTTCAAGGAGTTTGAAGAGAAAACAAAGAACTGGACTAAAGATGACGAAGCTACTGCCGCCAATGAGTTTATGCAATTATTTGTTGAATTTGGACAAATGAAGGAAATGAACCCGGCAGATGAGCAGGTGCAGTTGCAGGTAAAGAAACTTCAGGATTACATTACGAATCATTTTTATACATGTTCTGATAAGATTTTATGTGGTCTTGGAAGAATGTATGCTGGTGGAGGAGAACTTACGGAAAATATTGACAATGTTGGTGGTACAGGCACTGCGGAATTTGCAAGTAAAGCCATTGATATATTTTATATGAGCAAAAAATAACTTCAAGTTTACCAAAATGATGACAGACAGGAAATTTGATATTTTTGTAACAAAGGCATCAATATCTCTCCCATAATTCCCATAAATTTATGGTATTAAAATTTCATGATACTTATAAAACAGTTCCGATTTTCTTTCGGATTTCCCCTATAAGTAAGACAATAATTATTTTTATACAAACCAGCTTATTCGTGGTAGAATAAAACCACAGATAAGCTGGTTGTTTGTTTTGGAAGGAGAAATACATGGGGAAATTGCGTATAAAGCGGCTTTTGGCAATGCTTGCAGTATTATCCTGTGCATGTTGTCTGACAGCCTGTCAGGGCAACTGCGATGATGAGGAAGAATATGATGCAAAGCCGGTGATCTATCTCTATCCGGAGAGCAAAACGGACGTTACGGTGAAATTGGATTACGCCGGAGAACTGACTTGTACCTATCCTGCGTATCAGGATGGCTGGAATGTGTCTGCCAGCCCGGATGGGACACTGACAGATGCAGACGGACAAACTTATAACTACCTCTATTGGGAAGGTGAAAGCGGAGCAGACTATGATTTCTCCAGCGGATATTGTGTAGCGGGAAGTGATACCGCAGCTTTTCTGGAGAATGCGTTAAGTAAGCTGGGACTTACCCGGCGGGAAGCAAATGAATTTATGGTATACTGGCTGCCACTGATGCAGGACAATCCATATAATCTCATTGCTTTTCAGTCGGATGTTTATACACAGAACGCACAGCTTTTGATTGATCCGGTTCCGGACACGCTGCTGCGGGTATTTATGGCGTGGAAGCCAGTGGATGAAGCAGTGGAGATTCCGGCGCAGAACCTTAGTGCTCCGGAGAGAATCGGTTTTACTGTGGTAGAGTGGGGCGGTTGTCAGGTCAGATAATTGACTATCATCTGCATAGAAAGTGAGTGGCATTATGGATATTAAGAATTTGATAGGCGAGGCAACAGAATATGATAAAAAACTTTTTCTTGAGGAAAGAAAACCTAAGAGTTGGTGTAAGAGCGTAAGTGCGTTTGCCAATACGTTTGGCGGTTCGCTGATTTGGGGTATATCTAATGAAGATGAAATTGTCGGATTAGTAAATCCTAGTAGTGATGCTGAGAAGATAAGTGAGATTGTTAAAAACAGACTTAATCCTATTCCTGAGTTTAAACTCAGATTTCATAAAACAGAAGATGAGAAAGTTTTGATAATACTTGATATTTTTAAAGGAGAAGAGACACCATATTATTATTCGGCAGATGGAGACCTTGAGGCATATGTTCGTGTTGGAAATGAGAGTGTAAAAGCAACCTCCACTGAATTAAAAAGACTTGTGCTTAGAGGGAAAAATACATCGTATGATTCTCAAAATTCCACGTATAAGATTGAGGATTTTGCATATACACAACTTCGTGCAAGATATAAAAAATGGACCGGAAATAGTTTTGAAGAGAAAGATTTGGTATCTTTTGGAATTGTAAATGAGGATGGATGTTTGACCAATGCTGGAGTACTGCTTGTTGATGATAGTCCTATTCGGTGGTCAAGGCTGTTTTGCACAAGATGGAACGGTTTAAATAAAAGTGGTGGTACAGTAGATGCATTGGATGACGCAGAGTATTCGGGTAGTGTGATATCACTAATTGAAGATGGAGAAGCATTTATTAAGCGAAATGCTAAAAAAATGTGGAAAAAAACATCAAATTCCAGAATAGAAATGCCAGAATATGTTGAGCGGAGTTATCACGAGGCATTGGTAAATGCATTGGTGCATAGAGATTATCTAGTAAATGGAAGTGAAGTGCATATAGATATCTATGATGACAGAATGGAAATATATTCTCCGGGAGGAATGCCGGATGGCTCTGTGATTCAAGAAAGAGATCCGTTATCTGTTCCTTCAACAAGAAGAAATCCTGTATTAGCTGATGTATTTAATCGGCTTGGATATATGGAGAGAAAAGGCAGTGGGTTTGAAAAGATAATATCTGGATATGAGTTTCAGGTTAATTATAGTAAAGAAAAGAAACCTTTTTTTCTTTCTGACAGATATCAGTTTACAGTTATAATGCCAAATCTGAATTATGGCGTAGAAAACATTGACATCAGTGATGTCAAAAGTGATGTCAATCTTTGGAATCAAATTAAAAAGGCAATTGGGGAGAATCCAAAAGTTACACAAAGAGAGTTGGTTAGTAAATTAGGAGTATCCTTTAGACAGATTCAGCAGAACATGGCAGAAATGGTAAGTGTTGGAGAAATTTCAAGGATTGGTTCAAACCGAAGTGGTTATTGGAAAATACTTAAATGATTAATATTCTGTGTATAACTCGTGCTATAGTGGATAAACTCCATAATGATGAATGAAAACAACATTATTGTTCATTGTATATTCTGGAACTCTTCTATTAAAATAGTAGTAGTAATAGGAAAGGTAAGCGGATGCAATGAATAAAGAGCAGATTGGTCTGAGGATTAAGCTGGAAAGAACAAAACAGAATCTGACCCAGGAACAATTGGCGGAGATGGCTGATATCTCTTCTTCTTATCTGAGTGCAATAGAACGTGGTAAACAGTCGATCAGTCTGGATTATACCAACAGGATTGCAGAGGCATTGAAAATTCCGGTCATTGATTTTCTGACACATGAACCGGAAAGCAGATACGGAATGGAAGAAAAGCCTGCAGGCACGGGCAAGATGGCTGTTTCAAACGTAGAACGAAAACGTAAGATGGCAGAACTGGAAGAAATGATCAGCAGCAGAAATGACAGAGAATTTAATCTGATCTATGACGAAGTAGCACTTTTCATTTCAAAACTACAGTACTTCGGAGACAGGAGATAAGTAATTAAAAGGGAACGATGTAAAAAGAGATCCAACTGATTGTGATATTATCATATCAGGTTTGGATCTCTTATTTTTATAGCTTATAAGTCCATAGATATCTCCCATACAAATCGACGATTATTGACGAAAATGTCAAATAATAATATAATATTATGGACTGGTGGCTGAAGAAAAGCGGCTTTCGGTTCAAATCAAAGAGAAGACTGAGTGGGCGATATAGTGGGAGAATTGACAAAGGCAGAAGAACAGAAAAAAACTGAATTGGTATTTGATGATGGTCATATTGAAGCTATGGCGGAATACAAAACACCGGAGGAACTGTATCAGGATCTGATCACGCGTGTGAGAAGATACCATCCGAGTGATGATATTTCGCTGATCGAGCGTGCCTATAAGGTGGCGAATGATGCACATAAGGATCAGGCAAGAAAATCCGGAGAGCCATACATTATCCACCCGCTTTGTGTTGCAATCATACTGGCAGATCTGGAAATGGATAAGGAGACGATCGCGGCAGGACTTCTGCATGATGTTGTGGAAGATACGATCATGACGACAGATCAGATCCGGGCAGAATTCGGTGACGATGTGGCACTTCTCGTTGATGGTGTGACAAAGCTGGGACAGCTGCAGTATCAGGGCGACAAGCTGGATCTGCAGGCGGAAAACATGCGTAAGATGTTTCTCGCCATGGCAAAGGATATCCGTGTTATCATTATCAAGCTTGCCGACAGACTGCATAATATGCGTACCCTCAAGCATATGACACCGGAAAAGCAGCAGGAAAAAGCCAGAGAAACTATGGATATTTACGCACCGATCGCACAGCGTCTTGGTATCATGAAGGTAAAGGTCGAGCTGGATGACCTGTCACTGAAATATTTACAGCCGGATGTATATTATGATCTGGTGGATAAGATCGCGGTCAGAAAAGTAGAACGTGAGAGATATGTACAGAATATCGTAGATGAGGTCAGTGCGCATATTGAACGTGCGGGCATCAAGGCAAAGATCGATGGCAGAGTCAAACATTTTTTCAGTATTTATAAGAAGATGAAGAATCAGAATAAAACGATTGATCAGATCTACGATCTTTTTGCTGTCCGTATTATCGTGGATACGGTCAAGGACTGTTATGCGGCACTTGGTGTGATCCATGAAATGTACAAACCGATCCCGGGCAGATTTAAGGATTATATCGCCATGCCAAAGGCGAATATGTACCAGTCGCTGCATACGACACTGATCGGTTCTTCCGGTCAGCCGTTCGAGATCCAGATCCGCACCTATGAAATGCATAAGACGGCAGAATATGGTATTGCTGCGCACTGGAAATATAAAGAGGCTTCCGATGGTAAGAAGATCAACACCGGGGCCGAAGAAGAAAAGCTCTCCTGGCTGCGTCAGATTCTGGAGTGGCAGAGAGATATGTCGGATAACAGAGAGTTCATGAATCTGCTCAAGAGCGATCTGGATCTGTTCTCTGACAGTGTATATTGTTTCACCCCGACAGGTGATGTCAAAAACCTGCCTGCCGGCTCTACTCCGATCGATTTTGCGTACAGCATTCATTCCGCAGTCGGTAATAAGATGATCGGAGCCCGTGTCAACGGAAAGCTTGTGACGATCGATTATGTTATCAACAACGGTGACCGTGTGGAGATCTTAACGAGCCAGAATTCCAAGGGACCGAGCCGTGACTGGCTGAATGTTGTAAAATCGACACAGGCAAAAAATAAGATCAATCAGTGGTTTAAAAATGAATTGAAGGACGATAATATCATCAAGGGACGTGAGCTTCTGCTTTCTTATTGTAAAGCAAAGGCGATCAATCAGGTGGATATCATGCGTCCGGAATATATGGAATCCATTATGAAAAAGTTTGGATTCCGTGACTGGGAATCCGTCCTTGCCGCACTCGGGCACGGCGGTCTGAAGGAAGGCCAGATCATCAATAAGATGAAGGAAATGTATGACCGCGACCATCCGAAGGAACTTTCCGATGAGGAAGTGATCAAGGCAGTGGAGGAAAGTGCAGCAGCCAAGCAGATGCTGCCACGATCCAAGACGGAAAACGGTATTGTTGTAGAGAAAAAAGGAGAGGTTGTTGCAGAACCACAGGAAACGGAAGTAAAGAATGAAACTTCAGAGGCTCCTAAACGTGAGCAAGCCGGACAAAAGCAAGACCGTAAGTTTTTCGATAAGCGTAACCGGAAACAAACCAAGCGGGAAGAGGTGAAAAGTGAAGAAGGAAAAGAAGAGGTGAAAGAGGAAAAGGCGGTTGAAGAGGTTGTTAAAGAGGAACAAGTGGCAGAAAGACCCAGCCGTCCGAAGTTTGTAAAACGGAATAGACGTGTTGAGAGAGATGAAGAAACCATTCGTCAAGATGTGGAAGAGAATGAGTTTGAAGATGTCGAAAATGAATCTGGCGTTAAGGGTGAGGCTGAAAATGAGAATTATGAAAGTGTTCCTGCTGAGTTTGAAGAAAGAAAAGAAAGTCAAAACAAGATGCGTTTTGACAAACGCGATAAATATTATGAGTTCGAAGGAATTATTTTAAATTCGGGTGTGTTGGAAATCATGCCTGACGGGTATGGATTCCTTAGATCTTCTGATTATAATTACTTGAATTCTCCGGATGATATTTACGTGTCTCAAAGTCAGATCAAGTTATTTGGTTTGTCAACGGGTGACACGGTGGAAGGAACCGTGCGTCCCCCGAAAGAAGGAGAGAAGTATTTCCCGTTGATTAAAGTATCGAAAATTAACGGGAAGTCTCCGGAAGCGGTGCGTGACCGAATCCCGTTTGATCACTTAACCCCGCTTTTCCCGAATGAGAACTTCAATCTTACTGGAAGTGGGCGGGCTACGATTTC